>JAABUH010000831.1_pt1 | contig 40257 bp, 65 predicted proteins | sample 5559121 | NCBI WGS metagenome assembly JAABUH01 (sample SAMN10711871, study PRJNA513364) | rock metagenome | isolation source: Antarctica rocks | place: Antarctica: Victoria Land, Battleship Promontory nord | collected 2015-12-28
CTTCGCCCCGTCGTCCCACCTCCTCAGCGACACCTTCTCCTCCCACAGCGGGTCTCCCTTGAACGTCTCCACCTCGTCCGGGCTAAACAGACCTCCCTAACTCACATCAGCTTCTCCGCCGATCGATATAGACGCGACAAACCAGATGCTGGAGCGAAGCCTTCGATGCCGAAGATAGCGATTCCAAATATCCCGGCACCTCCGCAGTGAGATACCTAGCTCCCAATCAATCCAACTCCCCGGGGCCTGAAGAGCAGGACCCACCGCTTAGCGACGACATGCGCCCCAACGAGCTCGCACACCTTCCCCGAGAACCCCAGACCACGTAGATAAGCCTCCCCGATCTTCTCGTGCGACGCACGACCCACACTGACACCATTCGTGAGGAGGGCCTTGACTTCGGCATGGGGTAGGAATTGGCCGATGTCGTGGAGGAGGGCGGCGGTTATTGTCGCGTCGTCGGCGCCTGTGCGTCAGCTTGATAGAATTGGTCCGTCAAGAGGGAGGGAAGGGGTACCGGATTGGCGAGCGGAGTCGGCGGCTTGGAGGGAGTGTTCCTGCGAATCATCAGCTCTGGATCTGGGCAGGGAGGGAGAGCGACGCACGAGCTGAGAGATGCTCTCGCCGATGTAGCCCGCTTGTCCTTGCCTGAGTATGCCGTCAGAATGGCGCGAGATAGTGGGTTGGGGAGTGCTCACGCCTCCAGGAGGTCGAAGAGCTCCGCGACGACCCTTTCCGCAGTGGTTGCCTTGTTCGTACCGTTGCTCAGGGTTTCTGCTATCGCTTCTTTGCCTATGAGGCATCAGTGTATGTCATGGTCTCCTCCCATGAAACGCTGACCACCGCTCATAGGCGATCCGACTCAATTGGTCAGCCTGGCTCTGGTAGACGATGTATACGCTTACAAGCGTCTATGCAGATGGTCAATTAGACAATCGGTCGAAAACGAAAAGTGATGGGGGGTACAGATCATCGCTCCTTCCTGGTACTTCTCCCCTGCAACCCTCTCGAAGGTAGGCGGCCAGAGCTTGCGACTGTGCACGTAGTAAGTATCATGGTTGTCGGCCTCTGAGATCCCATTGTACTGCCGATCACCTCAGCAAGTCCTCGACTCGTCCTCATTTGTCGTACGGTAGCGTAGATCGCAGCTCGTGGCTTGGTGCTGGAATTTTCGCCGGATCGATGGGCGAGGTAGGATCCGAATACCAGGGGGGCTCCAGCGGGCATGGGTACGGAAATCCAGGTCTGCTTCGCTTCCCATTCGGAATCGATGCACTGTACGTCCCTGTTCAGCGCGATACCATGCGAAACGGAAAGGCGAACGCGATTTGGAGCGAGGGGGATCATCTCTGGTGTGAGCCAGGACTACCTCGAGACATCCTGGCATCGGCATCAGTGTATGGTGTTTGAGAGTGAGAGCCGGACGCACCATTGCTCATGTCCGTGTCGTTGACTGCCATGAGGAAGGTCTGATGCTGTTTGGCTCGTTGTACGCGCTGTGACACGTCAGGATTTTCTGCATGACGATACTCTGAACTCACCTCGCATCGATGTGTGCGTCGAAACCGCCAGATCCGCCTGCTTCCTTGTAGTTGATCTAGCGAATCATCATATCAGTTTCTCGTCGTAGTAGCACACGGGATGGCTTACCTTCTCCTTGAACAGTACGGCAGGCTCGCCCATGAGCTCGCTGAGGATCCCGGTAAGTCGCTTGCCGCGGAACAGGTTGTCGAAGCCGGAGTGGTAGTTGGCGTAGTCTACACCAAACTGTCAGGTCGTCAATCACGAACACATGGCTCGGCGAGCTTTCGGTCCTGATAGATGTCAACGTCCTCATACCAGCGCGATGAAGGGAAGTCACCTGCACAAGCCGGTCGTCCCATCCGCCCTCGTCTCCTCGTACGGCATATGCTCTCCCTTCCGATTCGGCCAGCCCTTGACCTCCGCCGTCCATCGCTGCAGGTCGTCAACTTCGGAATGGGTCATGACATCGCTGAGCAGGAGGAAGCCATCGCAGTGAAACGAGACTTCCTGCTCAGGCGTGAGGTGATATGGGATGTCTGTGGTGTTCATCATCTCGGTGGTGGCCATGGTGTGATTGGAGAGGCGATTGGGATCCATGATCCGGCGAGAGAGTGATGGAGCTTAAGTATCTCTGGGAATTGCGCCGTTGACAACGATGATGTTAGGCATCGCTGATTGGAAACGATCCGCATCCGGGTGCCTGTGCCTGAACCAGTATATGCGATCTTGCCTTAACGTTGCTTCATCTTTCGTCAATACGAGTTCTCTATGTCCAACACATGGACGTACACCGAAATGCACCATTTCTCATGGCATCTCTCTAATCTTTCCTGGTCTTACCGGCTTGCACGTGCGCAACATGCATATCCTGACCTGTTGTTTTTTGCGAACGTGTGTATGGCTCCTGACGAAAATGTTCGAAGTCAAGAACCTGAAAGCGAGAGAGCGGATGCTCGGTATTCCTGGTCTCACTGGAATCATTCGTGAAGAGAGGGTCAAAGATGGAGGACGACAAGATCAAGGAAGTATATTGCCAAGAGCCGAGACTCGAGCAAGAGCAATCCCCACCTTCTGCCTATGGGTACAAGATCAGTTCGACTGGGACGGACGGGTTCGCCGGGACTTGGCGAATCTGCCTTACCCTCGGTCTCGTTCCTCCGCTCGTGAGTCCCAAGCTTACTCCTTCGGAGACCGCGTTCCTGACAAAAAGTAGGCTGTGTTCTACTTCCGTATCAAGGTAAGCTCTTGCGTGATCGGCCCAAGACACCAGGAATGACCGGTCTCATATGCTCAATTCGACTGCGTTCCGGAACAACGCAATGAAGGGCAACCGTATCACCTCCAAGGTTTTATCCTGGCGTTCAGGCGGTATTGGCGGCGTATCATTGGGACTTGCGCGTGCTGGTTCTGTACGGCCCATTTCCCTCCCGAGAATCAAGGCTAACGAGAGTAAAAGTGTACGAATTTCTGCAGTTTTCCGTTCGGGCTATTCAGCTCGACCATTATCTCCCAGCTCCATCCTGGGCAGTCCACGCGATACCTGTGGAAAGGACTTTGAGCTGATGGAAGCAGGCAATACGTTCATCCAGAACATCGGATATGGCACTTTGATGTCAGTGATGAAACCCACTACAAGGCAACCTGATTGACTTGGTCCTTCAGCAACGTGAGGTCGCCAAATGAGCCTATACTGAAACGATCCGTCCAGGCATTCTACCTGCCCGGCTGTCTCGTCGGCGGCGTCCTGCTTGATCGATTGGGTCGCCGAAGGACCCAGTACGCTCTGCAGCATCTGACCAATCCTTTGAAGCTGATTGAACGCCAGATTCGCAGGCTTCTTGTTCAGGGTCCGTTTTCGAAGGAAGAGACCTGACCAGCCCAGGTATCATTGGCATGATCCTTGGCGGCGCTCTAGGGCCTATTCAGAAGCACCTTGCGGCCTTCATCGTTCTTTACGGTACGCTACGATTTTGTTCAAGCTTTCCCGTGCTCAAGCCGAGGGCTGTAGGATTGTTTCTGTCCTCCGCGGAGGCAGGACCAGGTGTCGCGACGATCCTCATATCCGGAGAAATCTATCCTGTGCGTGCATTCGTTATGTGTCAGGTCTCAAATGAAGCAGCCAGGTAGAGTGCTCTGCGAGCAATTTCTTAGGCTTCTCTGGCAAGTCGGTTCAGTGCAGTCCTGTGTATGGCTGACGGATTGGTCAGCGGCATGGGGCAAAGCTAGTGCTGCCGTCGGGTAAGCATTTCTGCGTTGCTCCTTATCCGCTCTGCTGAGGATGGTGGCAGTACCCAAGTCTTCACGCCCATTCAGAACGCCTTATCAGACCCGTTCAAAGGCCAGCAAGCTGTCTTCCTGAGCATGTCCCATCTTCCATCCTCTCGCCAAGACTGACCTCACAATGCGCAGTCGGAAGTGCCATCTCTCTCGTCGGAGCTGCTTTTACGCTCATTGTTGTCCCTGATGTACGTCCACACAACCCCCTTGATCAGATGATGGCGGCGATTCCAGATGTCACACGAGCCGGAAATCGAAGACGAAGCTTGGCGAGCTTACCTCAAGGCAAACGGGGTGGACACGAGTGATATTGGCGAGCCAATCGAGGCGAGCGCTAGTAAAGCCGTCAAGGAGGAGCTCGTCAAGGTGGGCGGGTAGTAGCGAAGTTGCTTATGCCATGGACATGAGCGTGTAGACCGTTGCTGGAGAGGAAGAGCCAAAGTGGAGGAGGGTGCCACATCGGGAAGGAAAGTGACGCGACGGGCCGAGCCTTCGCTGATAAATTGAAATCAAAGAGCCCCGTTTCTTTTCCCCTATACCATTTCCCGCCCCGCTTACGGGCCCCGGGCCTTGCTCGCTTCTCACATCTATTGTCTACACCTAGCTTGTATACGACTAGCAGAGATATCACAGAGCGATCACTCGTCGCATGGCACTTGTCCACTCAGCGACGATCTGTCTGGACGACTCACCTCGGCGTCGGTCACTCACCTCCGATCACTACGGACCGCCCTAAAGCTGACGTCACACGACTGCCTTTGCCGCCTTCCTTTCGCACCTTCGCATCTACCTTTTGGTCAAATTGTACGGTGGGCCATCAGGTCTCCACGGACAAAAGGAGGCCGAAAGGTCATTGCTCGCGCGACCAGTTCAGCCCGGACTTCAAGAATTCCTTACCCGTCCCATCTCAAATCAAATCCTGCGAAGAGGCGGCTTCTCGTCACCCCTATCGCCACTGCCCCGCCATTATGGAACGCAAGTAGACCAGTCGGGCTTCGGTTTCCTGGTCTACTCCCTTCTTCCGCCTTCCTCCGCATATCACTCCAAGTGAGATTCCAATCATGGCCAACATCGTTGCGAGCGTTGGGAGCCTGGTCGAGGCGGGGATGAAAGGATTGAGGGAGCTTGCGGATGGATACTACGGGGAGGAAGGGGAAGATGAGGCTGAGGAGGTAGACCGCGAAGCAGTACCTGTGACACAACCCGTCTCCATCCAGTCTCGACGTTCTTCCGATTTCTCGTCCACCCCATCGTCCATCTCCAACCAGTCCTCAGTATTCTCAAGAGCGCCAAGCCACCCATGCGAGCTCGTTGAAGCAGTCGACGTGCCCTCCGGATGGATCCACCTTCAGTCGACCTACCTCGATGGCACAGGAGGACAGAGGAAGGTCCGGTCTTTTGGTTTGAGGAATGTGACGGAGAGGAAGGTGGAGGTAGAGATTGGGAGTGATCTTGGAGGGCAGTTGATGTTCTGGGCGGGCGAGGACGACCGGCGTGAGTGTCCGGTCATTCCTCGTGAGGTCGAGTTTTGATGATTCGCAGCTTCTGCCTCATCCGCTTCATCTACCTCGTCCACGTCTAACAACGAGGGAAGCTCCTGGTTTGCTCTGACGCTACCTCCGTCCTCGAGGACAACCATCTTCCTCGCATTTCAACCCCAACAATCGGCCCAAGCTGATCAACCATCCCCTTCGCTATCCGTCGGTGGAACCCCTCGGCTCCAGCCTGCCCTCTCTCGCAACCCTTCCTCTGAGGTGCCACCGATTGTGCCATCTTCAACCTCCCAAAGACAACCGAGCTCGGATCATGGCTCGAACGGGTCGAACCCACCAGTCGCTGGGAATATCAAGGGGACGAGTGGAGCGCCAGCGCGACGGACGGATCCTATACATCGGGCCTTCTCTGTCCATGGGTCGATTTCTATCCGAGCAAAATCCACAAGCGAGGAAAACTCGGTTTCCCCTGATGCCAGCCATTCATCGCAGCAGCTGCTCAATCTCCCCTTCTTCGCTACAGTCTGCCGCTCCCTCTTTACCGCCGCCTTGATCGACCCTGTCTCAGGTCTGACGTCCGGTACACAGCAGTCATCCGGTCAGCTCGTCATAGACTTTGGCAGCGATTCGGTCGTGGGAAGCGAGTATCATCGAGATATACTCCTCGTGAACCGATCGGAGATCGAGCTCGTCTGGAATACTGCCGTGGTGAATGCGAGGCATAAGGACGCGGTCTGGTTCTCCCTCCGTGATCTGGACTCGGAGAACGTCTTTGGTGTCGATACCTCTTCGCAACCAGTTCCCCTGCCCGCACTTTCCTCGCGCCACCTTCGCCTTGATCTTCGGGTCAAAGCCCCAATCGTCGATTTCGATTTCGACTTTGTCATCTCGAATGTCAATCAGTCCGGTAACATCGTCCCATGTCGAGCTGTCGGTTCAGGTCAAGCGGAAGGTACCGAAAACTCTCTTGTGGTGTTGAGCGGTACCACGGTGGACTTTGGGCAGATCTGCGATGGGGTTTGGGCGAAGAAGCTCGTCACTTGCAAGAATAATGGTGGAAGACCACTCGACGCCCATTTCTCGGCCACTCCAGGGTTTGAAGTGGTCTTTCGCCTCGCCGGCGTCGCCGTCGCTGGGGACGACATGGATGTGGATATTATAGAAATGAGGCGCCCAGGCAGAGTTGGGACCAGCAGTTCCGATCAGCTTTCGCGAACCTCGACTAGGGATAGCGTGCGCGGAAGGGATCGATCGTCTCATCCGTCTAGAGGAGCATCGCCATCATCGAGCTTGGGACGCGGATCAAGCTTTGGAAATGGCAGTCCGAATCTTCCGGGTTCCTTCTCCACTGATCTTTCGAAGCATCTCGGTGCTCTAGACCTCGAACGAAACGCGCTTGGGACTGCCGTTGCAGAGAATCCCTGGCAGGCTTCCGTTTCCGGTCCGGAGCTTTCCTTGCCCCCTTCCCGACCGCTCTCCGGAGTCACTTCCCGCGCTTCGAGTTATCGGTATCACACCAGCGCGGAGTTAGACGAGGACGATGTACCGGAGATACCCTTCTTCAAAGGAGGGGAGCCACTCTCTACCTCTCCTGTCACCTCGCAGAGCGAACGCATGCCTCACGTACCGGATGCGATCGCAGATAAGAATATTCCCAACCAGATGGAGGACCTAACCATGCGTCCGGGAACGGAATATCGCATCTTCGTTCTCTATCGCCCAGCTCGGGACGCACTAAACCCTCCAGACATCGCCGGCGCTTTACGCGAGTCTACCTTCAAGGTGTTCCTTGACTCCGCTCCCTCCTCGCAACGGCTTCCCGCTGCGAAATCCCGGCGAACGCTCAACTGCACCGCCGAGTCATGCACCTCACTCATTGCGATATCACCCAACAAGAGGATCGACTTCGGTGAAGTCACTGTTGGCGCTGTCAAATCCACTACAATTTCAATTGCCAACCTCAGTGCCCTTTCCGCAAAGGTCGAGATCGCCGCCATATCCAAGGTGCTGAGCGCGAATCGCAATATCATTGTTGTTCCGCCTTATGAGACTGTCGAGGAGAAACTCGAATTCTTCCCGAGGAGGATCAACGATCGATACGAGAAACAGCTGTTTGTGAGAAACCTGTTGAACCGGTCCAATGATCAACTTGTCGAGATCCGTTCGAAGAATGTCGACGTCTACAATCTCACACTGCACTCTCACTTATACCGCATCCTCACCCCGTCAGGCAGTAATTTCCTCGATTTCAACCACGTCGTCATCAACTCCCCATCAGTCCGCTCCGTCCTATTCGACAACGTCACTTCTGCACCCCTAGTCCTCGAACTCTCAGCCTCTCAGCCGGAAGATGTCGAGCTGTATGTCAAGCTCGAAGACGCTCCAATGTCAAAGCACCCCGGTCAGGGCAAATATGCCGATGATGCACCGCTCGAAAGGGTGATCTCCCCATCGCATGGGCATCTGAAAGAGAGATTCATGGAGGCGATGAGGGAGATCGGCACGAAGGTACCATCGAAGCCGAGCAAGCCGAAAGGAAAGGTGAGGGATAAGAGCGTGCCGAGGACGGGTGATCCCGAAGCTCCGAAGCAGCCGGTCGAGGTGGTGGTTGGAACCGCTCTGAAGCGCGGTGGTCGGGGTCGGCCAGTCCAGGTGAATGATAATATGGTGCTCATGAAAGTATCATCGCTGATATAGCCTAGCTGTACGGCAACGCGGTCGTTTTCAAAGACCGTAACCTGCTCGAGCCTCACGAATACCTCGACCTCGCTTCCGGACCACCTGTCGCCTCTCATCGCTCTTCGCCTTACTCGAAGAAGACCCAGCTCCTAGACTCAATCGAGCTGGAGGACAAGCTGAAGCTCTCCGGTCAGCATCCGAAGGTACCCAAACTCGACTTCGCCGCAAGCGCCCGAGCGACCGGTCTGCTCGGTAAGGACTCGAAGGGGAAGAAGCTGAAGTCTACGTCGCCTGGATCACCAAAATTGGCTGCCGATGCTCCTCCCCCACCTAGCTTGACTGCGATGATCGCCGCGCTGAAAAGCGAGGCGTCGGTCCCCAATGGGGCTGCGAAGTCCCCGGCGCTCACCGGCAAGAGGGCCGAACCGAAGGCCGAGATGTTCTCGGCGTCAGACGTGTCGAAGCTATCCGTTGACGAGCTGTTGGTTGCTTTCGAACAGCAGGATGAGAAGAAAGCTGCTATCACGCATTCGACACTCGAAGAGGAGGAGCGGTTTGTCCGACGTACCATCTCGCTTCGCAAAGAACTACAGAACCTCGTGTCCTGTGGCAAGCTCGTACCTGTCTGCAACCTCAGTGTGCCCCCGCAATCTTCGCGACAGCTCGTAGTCCTCATGACCCCGAACGGATCGACGCGGCCGCATATATCGAATCGAGCGAAACGAGCCGACTCTCGGATCTTCATTAAGCTGGCGGAATTCGATCGATCCCTTTTGACCTCGAGCCCGAAGGACGAGCTCACAGATCTACCCGTTCGAGATCTCATCATTCGGTCGTCCTGCGTCCGATCCGTGCTGGAGGTGCAGCAGTCGTCGATAAACTTCGGAGGCTGCGAGAAGGGCGAGGTCAAATCAAAGACGATCGTCGTTCACGTGAGTCGCCAATCTGTCCACTGACTGGGTCGTACTGATGGTCCACAGAACAAATCCGATTGTATAGGCTTGCTCCGACTCCGCACTTCCGGATCTATCGCGTCTGGCGATCTCAAGCTCGGTCTCGGTCGTTACGGCGTCATCTCAGCTTTCGGCCGCAAAGAAGTTGAGAACTTCTCCTTCACACCCTCTCTAGTCGGCAACTACCAGGAGACCATTGTCGTGGAAAACGTACTCGACTCGTTCAACGATCAGAATGTCGCGGTCAAGGCGAACGTCCGTAGAATGCCGGCGTTTACTGTCGAGCCATCAGTCCTCGACTTTGGGAGCATAGACACCGACGCGAAATGGCCGCGACCGCTGAATTTCACCCTCGCCAATGTGTCAAAACATGAGCGTACATTTGTGATTGAAATTCAGTCTGCGGAGTCCGATGCTTTCGCCGAGATCTCGCTGAATCGCGACGACAAGGAAGCTGGCACCGCACTGTCCAAGGAGGAAGAGGAGGAGCTAGAAGGCCTGCTCCAAAAGCTCAAAATAGCCCGACGAAAGGGCAAAGCTGACAAGATTACCAAGTATGAGTCGCGGCTTGCCGAGCTGGGAGTGTCGCAGGGACCTGGAGCGGAGTCAGACATCAACAGCACAGATGACGCCTTCTCGACTCTTGGGACGCCGATGACCGAGGCGCCTCCGCCCATCAAGGCGTTTGTTACGTCGATCGTCGTGACGCTTCAACCGAATACGAAGAACAAAATCCTTGTCGAGCTGCGTCCGGTGTCTGAGCAATTGGGACCATTGGAGACGACGATCAAAGTCCATGATCGGAAAAATACGGACGAGACTCTCGGAATTACAGTCACTGCATCATCATCAGCATCACACCATTCAGCATCGTCATCAGCATCAGCAACATCATCAGCATCGGCATCAACAGGTAGGTCCGGCATATTCCGATGTGGAAGGATCGCTGATCCCGTGCAGACCCACTGCATATCGCAATCATGAAACATTGCCTTCAACTCACATTATCCTGTCCAGTCTCCCCTACAGCATTTTGTGTCGGCTCAACCCTCTTCGTTCCCGCCTTATCACCACTCTTCCAGACCCTTCGACCCCATTTCCATACTTTTCCTCCCGGTACCGGCGATCCCGCGGGATTGATCCTTGGCGATGGCTATTCGAGGCAAATACCTGGGAACACCCACGCCGAAGCCAATGCTCTCGCCAATTTCCGATCTCGCTATGCTGAGCTCGCCTCTCACAATCTTATACCCATTGAGACGGTTCTCAGAGAGGCGGAGTGCTACGCAACGATGGAGCCATGCTCCGTTCGTACCTCTGGCGGACCGAGCTGTGCACTTGAGCTTGTTCGGGCCAAAGTCCGAGCAGTCTATCTGGTGAGTCATTCTCTATCGTCATTGAGAATTGAGAGGAAAGTGCTGATACAAAAACTCGTGCATCAGGGCGTGGAAGAACCGCCAGATTTCGTGCAATGTGAAGGCGTACGAATTTTGGAGGACGGAGGTATAGTGGTGAGGAGGGTCGTAGGGCTGGAGGAAGAGTGTCTGAAGGCGGCTCGGAGGGGGAGGTCCTAATCGCCACCTTCGTTGTCCACATATGCATGTTTGGGTGATATCCGTTGAAGGCGCTAGCTAACGGCGCTCGAGTTGTACCGACAATATCTGTTGAAAGGCGTTCAAACTATACCGCCTATTAGCTGGCTAGCAGGCCTAGTCGGCAGCTTCCCCATCATCTCGGACATTCATACATAGCATCATACTACAACGTTTTCAATCACCTACACAAAAGGTGGCTGAAATCCAACAATATCGCAAGGAAGCCTGATTGTGCCTGAAACAGATCTGACATCATTTCTACGGCCTCCTTCAGCTCAAGTTCTATCTGCTTCATCCAAGCTATCCAACCTTGACCGCGCTCATCTTGCTTTTCAAAGCTGTCTGCCCCTCTCACTGTTGGAGAGATTTCCCAATCACTCTCACGAAACCCTTCCTTTCACTCCGGGGCCCATCACTATCCTCCAAAGACCGTCCTTTCCTCGCCTCCTGCCCAGCTCGAAACGACAAGACGCGACGTCCATTCATCGAAATTGTGACACCCGTTAGTGATCGAACCTCCTTATGGCACGAGATGGTGATAGGCGTGGGAAGTCGGGAGGTGGAAGTGATGAAGGAAGGTCGGGGAGTGAAGGGATTGGTGACGAAGCGGAGGGAGAGAGTGAGGGGGATAAGAAGGGTTTGAGAAAAGGTTGGTGCGTCCACATTCGCTTCTCTTACATCCCGCCCTTCGTTCTCGATCGCCTTTTGACTGGTCTGCCCTGCGGATATCTATCATCTTATTCATCGATTGCGTGACAGCCCCGGGCCGTCATTCCTCTGATACCTCTTCATCTCCGTCATACAGCTCGTATCTTGCAGCTGACGAATAGATCTGCTCTCGTCCCACATAATCCATCCATCTCATCATCATGTCCTTCACCGACCCTCACATCCTACCCGTACTTTACGACGCTCTGGCCACCCCGCCCATCTCCCCAACAACATCCGTCAAACGTCTCCCATACCCACTCGTCATCCCCTTCATCCCTCCACCCCCACACGAAATACATCCTCCACTCGGCTCACTCCTGCCCTCCCGCTTCCTTATCCCTCCGCTAACTCCCAACTCCCCATACCGCCCAAACTCAACGCTCGACCCCTTCACCTGACGGTGGATACCGATGCAGATTCGATCTCTCGCGTGAAGAAGGCGAAGATGCCCTCTTTGAGTCATCTGCTCAGCGTTGGAGTCGGAGGGAGGGTGCTCAGCCTCGCGGCGGATGGGAAGTATGTATATGCGGGATGTCAGAGTGGAGATAATGAGATTGTGGTGAGTTGGCCGGATCTTCTTATTGTGGGTGATAGTGCTGATCGTGAGCTACAGGTGTTCTCACGGGTATCGCTCCAACCGATGTTCAGGTTGTTGGGGCACGAGCGGAGTGTGCTTGCACTGATGGTGGTGGAGGAGAAGGGATGGTTGGTGAGCTCGAGCAGTAGGTCGCTCTTCGAACGCTGAACAAAGATTGATGCCTTGCAACTAGGCGCTGGGGATGTCCGCGTCAGTCATCGTCGTCTTCGAATGAGCTGCTCAGTGCTGACTCACATAGATCTGGTCCACAAGCACTCTTCAGCCAATCTATATCATTCACCCTTGCGACGACACATCCGGCAGCATCTACTCTCTCGCGTGGGACGACGTAGCAGGCGGTACCTTATACTTTGGTAAATCTTTTCCCCCATACTTGGCATCGCTGATTCCGCCAGGCTCGCAAAGCTCTTCCATCGAATGGGTCAACTTCTCCGAATCCGGCTCTCCCAAGCCAGGTCCATCGCGCAGGCGGACTCCGCCCCTAACCTCTCCCAGTGTCAGCATCACCGTGCCCATCGAAAGTAACGGGTCATCCTCCAGTAACGGATCACGTGCAACAGATAATCAGCGACCAGACGTGCAAGCAAATCAGCGGTCAGGAAGATATCGACCGCATTCATTCTTCGACAATCGGCCATCGGGCAGTAAAAGCGGTACCACCACACCCCGGGGTGCGGCTTTCGGCTCCGTGCAATCGACGTCGCGTAGAAGCTCGTTCTCCACAACCGACCTGGAGCCTTCCAGTACATTTTCCTTCCCGTCTCCCTCGTCGATACCCGTCGGTGTGATCGAGATCGAGGTCGGCGCAGAGGAGCGCTTTTCATCCGCGCACTACGGATACATCTACGCCCTGCAAACGGTTACCCGTCCGGACGGTTCGCGATGGCTGATCAGCGGTTCTGGCGATTCCGATATCAAAGTCTGGCTATGTCATCCTGCTGGTGGCCTCGAATTTCTACGCGTGTTCGATGGCCTCGCCGGTGCGATCCTGAGCTTCGCCGTGCGCGATAGCCTGCTGTATGCTGGTATGCAAGACGGGGAGATCTCCGTGTGGGATCTGGAGACTGGCGCGTGCATACGGACCATCGAGGCTCATGACGCGGACGTTCTCACCATGTCACCGCTTGGCGGTGATGTGTACACTGCGGCAGCCGATGGACGAGTGCTGAGGATCAACAAGGATTTCGACTGTACTGCCTCGTTTAAGGCGCACTCCGGGACCATCCTGAGCTCGACTATCGTGCAAGGGGTAAGCGATCGATGGGAATTCATCACCGCGGGGAACGACTCGTATGTCAAGATCTGGACCATCGACCTACCACAGTCGAAAAAGCATGAGCTCGATGTCGATGTGGAGGGTGAAGGAGACGTCATGCTGTATGCTCTATCCAAGCTCGTCGCGGTGCCGACTGTCAGCGACGACGCCCACCGAGAGAGCTGTCGGCAAGGAGCGCATCTGCTGCGGAAGATCCTCAATCAGCTCGGAGCGCAATCAGAGGTGCTACCGGGAGAACAAGGTCGCAATCCGCTCGTCCTCGCGACCTTCTCCGGACGGGATACTGGCAAAGCACGGAAACGTATCCTGTTCTACGGGCACTACGACGTCCAGCCCGCCGAAGAAAGTACCTGGGAAACCGATCCGTGGGAATTGTCCGGGCGAAACGGGTATCTCTATGGACGTGGCGTCTCCGATAATAAAGGTCCAATCCTGGCCGTCGGATGCGCTGCTGCAACACTTCGTCAACGCCGAGAGCTCGATGTCGATCTTGTTCTCCTCATCGAGGGCGAGGAAGAGGCCGGTAGTCGAGGCTTTGCTCCCACCGTTCGATCGCACAAGGACGAGATCGGCCACATCGATGCTGTCCTCCTATCAAACAGTACCTGGATTGCCGAGGACGATCCGTGTGTCGTCTTTGGCATGCGAGGCGTGGTCTATGCCGATCTCAGCGTGTCGAGTACCAGCATCGACGCACACAGTGGTGTGGACGGCGGAGCGGTGGCAGAGCCGATGTTCGATATGGTCCGAGTGCTCGCGGCGATCTCGGATGCAGGGGGTGTTAAACTACCTGGATTCTACGATCAAGTTCATCCAAAGACAAAAGAGGAGATGCAGCTCCTCTCCCATGTTGCTTCCTTGTCCGGCCGGTCGGTCCCCGATCTCGAAAAGGTCTGGCGACAACCGAGCTTCTCAATCGCCAACATCAGCTCGTCAGGTTCGGCAAATAAGACCGTCATCCCGAAGAAAGTCACGGCGAACATATCAGTGCGAATAGTACCGGATCAGGAGCTGAAGAAGATCGTCGATTCGCTGAAGGAATTTTGCACGAAGACATTTTCCGACCTGGACTCACCCAATCATTTTGAAGTCAACGTCACCCATTCGGCTAGCTGGTGGCTTACCTCCCTCGATAGCCCCTACTTTAAGGCGTTAGAGAGTGCAATTCACGATGTATGGGGTACGGAACCGCTCAAGATCCGCGAAGGAGGGACTGTGCCGACGATCTTCTGGCTGGAAAAGGAATTCGAGGCGCCGTGTGTGCATCTACCGCTTGGGCAGGCGTCGGACGCGGGACACTTGGCGAATGAGAGGATGAGATTGTTGAATCTCCGGAATGGGAAGCGGGTGGTCGAATCGTACCTCACTCGTCTGTCTAGCATATAGCATTGGATCGGACCTTTGGGTTGACATACATTGATGTAAACAATATCTGCATATGCTGGGGAGGTGCTTCTATCATGTTTGGGTGTGCATCTAGGTCCGACCAGACTATGGGAGCCTGATGTATAGTAGAGACAGCACAAATATAGCGAGCGAGCCTCCAAGAATGACAGGTGCTCTCAAGCCTAGATCAATGGCAGGCACCGTCTCAGCCTGGTGCTGCTCGAAGAAGGTCGGAGGAGGAGGAGGCGGAAGTGAAAGTGAACGTGTTTCGAAGTAGCCGGTATACCAAAGTGCTCCGAGTCCGATGGCGGCCATGAGGAATATCCCGACTAGATATGGTAGGATGACCGTGAATACGTCCTCAAGGACATAAAGCGGATTACAACGATGTTGCGTATCGAGCGAAGAGTGAGGGGTCGGCTGTTCAATGACATATGTATCGGGTTCCGGGATTCGTAGATCCGATAGGACAGCTTCGGTGCAAAGTTTCGATCCGGCAATGGCGATCGGAACCTGCAACCACGGTCAATCATAGCCTGCTGCGAGGGTGCTGTGAGACTCGCGCCTGTTCCCGGATGCGCGCTCGCACCAACAAAGTAGGCCCCCTTGATCGAGGGGTGTCTGGCTTGGTGTCGGAAAGCGAGGACATTGAAGAAGTCATGGGTGATACCGAGGATGCTTCCATGTGTAAGGTTGAACTTCGCCTTCCCTGTGAACGCCTCAATTCAGCGATGCCATGCCTATTACCATCGTCACCATGAGTACTCACACGTTTCCGGCGTGTTCACTTCCTCCCAGATGATCTTATCTCGCAACCCCCTGATGCCGAGCCGAGCCTCCATCATCTCTATAACCTGACTCCTCGCCCTCTCCACCAGCGATGGCCAGTCCTGGCTGTCGACGTCCGGTACAATGGAGCCATTGGAAAAGGTCTTGATAGTTTCGCCTTTCCGGGATGACGGTAGAAGGTGGCCAACGGGGACAAGGATTACCATCGCGTCCTTGCCTTCTGGTGCGGCGCTTGGGTCTCTGCGAATGGCCGGACGTCAGCTTGCTGTGAGGCAGCCCTGAAGGAATACGGACATGCGGGACGGGACGTTAACGTAGAAACTCGGCTCCCGGGGCATGCCTTTCCGCTTGAAGATGTCGTCGAAGGAGCCTTTGTAGTCCTCAGCCTAAGCGCGATCAGTACATCTCAAACGCAAACACAGACCATGAGACTCACAAGGAAGATATTATGTGCGTTCAACGAGGGGATCTTGCTGTCCATAGCCCAGTAGAAGGAGAGAGACGAGCAGCTGACTTCCATCAGCGATCAACAAGTCGGGAGAGACCATGAGACCTACGAGTGCGGCTTATCCAGTAATTTCCGAGCCAGCTTCGGGTCCAGGAGATCGCCCGTCGCCCTGGCATTCCCTCCTTCGACCTCTGCCTCCTTCTTGATCTCGGTTTCAGTTGTCGGATCCCTCTTCGTGAACAGGTTGTTGTAAGCCCAGACCAGATCCGCATTGACGATGACCACGTCCGCACCCTTCCACTCGCCATTGGACAGCCGCACCCCGGTGGCTCGTCCTGAGGCATCGTATGTGACAGCGGAGACCGGGGAGGAGAAGTGAAATCGAGCGCGATGCAATTCGGCGATGTCGACAAGGGATTGGATGACTGAATGAAACCCGCCAATCGGGTACCACTACAGGAAGACGGGTCCGTCAGCTGAGTCTGGTGGTAAGGGAAGCCGCGCACAATACCCTCGCAGGTTTCGGTCCATTGTAGCAGTCTACGAAGTCTCGTAAGCTGCCATACCTGGGGCCCAGATGACAAGAGTTCACGTATACGTCCCAGGCGCATCGAATGGTGAACTACCCAAGTACCTAAAAGCACTCGTTAGCTCATATATATGCGCGGGGGGATCGGTCGAGATAATGCGATGACAGTCACTCACATGCTGCCGAAGCTGAACGCCCGCCGCATCCTTTCCGTCCTGAAATATCTCGCACATCGACCATACAGACTTCCGAACGGATGCATCTTGATTGCATTGAGGAGGAACGACGGACGGAGGAGGGAGAAGAGGGTAGGGAAGGCTTTGGACAGGACGAGGGAATATGACAAGGAGCCATGAGTGGAAGCCTCCCTTCGGTGATCATCAGTTTCTGACCACAATGAAAAGGAGAGGCATACGATAGGAACTCCTCGAGTCTCTCTGCACCCCCAGGACCTTCCCATTTCTCTACTTCCCTCCCCATCTGCGCTCGATCGGAGCTCAAGATGACCTTCTCGCCATCGTGGTAATGGATCACGTAATTCGGGTTACATTGAACGAGCTGGATTTCCTCTTCCAGCTTCGTGCCGAGGTCCGAGTAGAGTTGATCGAATAAGGGTCGGAGGAGGAGTAGAGAGGGTCCCTGATGCAGCCGTCAGTCAGCGAGGTTCACCGGATCCGCAACAGGCGAAGGAGGTGGCGAAAACGGTAAGGAGATGAGGGATTGAGATGGTGAAAAGTGGCAACATCTAAAGAATACGGTCTGACGTCGATCTGAAGGTATCCTCAGACTCACCTGATCGAATCGATACCCATCATGATGTATCAAACTACACCTTCCCCCCGAATACTCATTCTTCTCATACACCTCGACATCCAACCCAGCGTGAGCGAGTCGAGCAGCGGTGGACGTCCCACCGACACCAGCACCGATCACGATGGCCTTCTTTCGAAGCCAAGAAGGTTCTGGCATAATGATGAACCAAGTTTGCGAGAGGCTGAGCGAGAGAAAGACGGAGAGCACCGATCGAGCACAAAATTCAGGCGCGTCGATCTTGAAATTGTGGCGAGTGGCGATTTCGCTGAACGTCCTCACTGAGTAGTGACTTACCAGATCTCGAAGAGGACCTGATGCCTAGGGCTGACCATGGGAGGCTTCTATGGGGACCGTTGAAAGACACGAAAACCGAGGCGCAACCTCATCGAAACCTCCAGTATGAGAACAGGACCACGGCTTCTATCGTCCGGCATTCTCATCTTTCGACACTCGCCACTACGCACTTGTAATTCTGGGTAGACCTCGATTGATAGCCTCAAACATGCCGCTGAAAAGTGATGCCAAACGCGACAGATGGTATGGCGTGGCTTATCCCATCACCTACCATTGATGTCGCATATCGCAATGTATCTGTCACAAGTTTGGGAACAGTATCACGTTTGAGCCTTCCTTTCGGGTCTTGCCTCGAGAAAGGCTCATATCCTGCATGACTTCGCCCACACAACCTCATCTCGTTAGGATTTGTCCTATTCCTGAAAGAATGTCTGCAGGCGACTCAAATTATTCCTTGGGTGGTCATCAGCTCTCCAGGGATGCTGTGATCGGTATGTACCTCTTTGTCAGCAATGTTGTCCGAAAAACAAAAGGCTAATAGTCTTGGCCCAGGAATCGGCCTCGGTGCGATTGCCTTGGTCGTGTTGATCACAGGAGCGGTCCTATGGCGATATCGCCATCGACTTCCCTGCGGTAAGAGATGGCATCGCCGTTCTACCAACGAAGACCGTGTTCCAGCCCCGACACACACATGCGGCGTCTGCCTCGAGCGGATCGACGAACCAGATGAAGACGTTGATAGGGGCCCACTAAGTGACCCCCAATGGCGAAACAATGGCAGGGCGCATCACGCACCTGGGCAGGGCTGTCAACGCCTTCGTCCCAACAGACCTTAGAGAGGGTGAGAACGGAGAGGAGACTGGACAGGCGGGGAAGGATGACAATAAGATGTGATAGACCAGCTAGCCGCTTGTAGGCTCTTATCGTCAGTATGTGGTGCCGCGCAATCTTACAGGCCGCCCCGCATCCAGTAAAGATTGCAAGCAAATGATGGCCTGCATCATGCTACTTTCAAAAGCCCACCATTTTTGACATCTACCGTCTTGATGTCTCGTAGCCAGATCCCTGCCGGAGAGCATGGCAGGACCACTCGAACACCGAGAAGGAGTTGTCAGTGGTCATTGTAAGTGCTGTGTCGGTGTAAATCAGTCGCACATCATCAGTGGCGGAAGAGGAGTATTGACGTCATGAGCGAACTCGGGAGACTTTTTGCTTCACGGTGCTTTCATAAATGTCTGCTCCCCATCAAGATCTAGTGGCAGCGAAGACGAATACCAGTACGATGCGCTCTACCGGGCGGGTTTTGTCTTCTTTGCCCCTTCACAAGAATACCCTTCTCGCCCCCGCCCTTTCATCAAGCCAATAGAGCAATGAGAATGGGATCCTGCTTCTCTTTCATCACACCGAGTTCTCGCTGGCAATGTCATACATCACTTCCCGGTCGTGCCGCATACACGGGCATGCCCAGCGATGTGCTCGCTTTCAGTCGAGTCGGTGAGCTTCTGGTCCCTACCGACCTCCTACTCGCAAGGCCAGACACAATGCCTGGTCGTGCCACTCCTCTGAAAACCGCCAGCATGCAGACGGTGTGTCGTCAAGTCGGAGAGCCTTGCGTTGATTGAAGACTTTCTTTCGCAGGGCAGACGTCCACCACGCCCGGTGATCCGACGTTTCCGAGCATGTCCGCCAAGGAGCCCATGTTCCGTCGACTCGGTGAGAACAAGAGGTACGAGACTACCTGTCGAACTTATTGGGAAGGGGATTCAAGGGCAAGACTCTCGGTCAGTATGTCCCAATGGTGATCCATGCTGGCGGCGAGTTCCGAAAGCTGGAATCACCGCAAACGTCCTGGCTCTTCCATGGCCTTCCGCCCATTGCACTTGGCTCAAGCAACGGTGAGACCGAAGATCGACTGGTCGGCCCGGCCAGTCTCAACAGGCTGGACTTTCTCGGTCGAGCCACTCGAGCCACCGAAATAAACGAACGTGGGCTGTCTGATCTTTGGGAGGATTCGGAACGGGCTTTTCAAGGCGTGAACAAAATCGCCCTTGAAGCGGAAGATCAGCCGTTTGAGGCAATGAGATCACTTGTCTCTCGGACCCGTTGGACCGATTATACCCGTGACTCGATATGGAGGGTGTATCCGGGAGACGGGCGGAGTTTCAGAGTCCGGATCTTGGCGGGGCGCTGAGATCGTGGCCGAAGTCGGAGTGGAGGGTCTCGCATGCCACGGGGAGGATGACCAGGCTATGCCGACCGGTCCTGTGCTGAAATGACCCGGGACCAGATGGCATCCGAGTGAATCCAACACGATGATACATCGTGACCTCACTGACGAGGAGACGAAATTGATCCAGTCGAAGGAAACGCGAGCGATAGACATGGTCAATAATCCATGAAATGGCGAATGTGAAGTCGTCGATGGAGTGGGATAGCTTATCTGTACACAGAACTCTTACGTTATGGTGTGCGACGCTGCTTCGATGTCTCTTCGATACCCGAGCTGTCCTCCGTAGTGTATCAGAGATCCAAGACGGAGAGTTTATGATGATGGAATCATACATTCAAGGGTGAAGAAGCATATCTTGCGGAAATCTGCGCAGGGCTTGTCATGTAGAATTCGTCGTGCCGAGCCGGTGCAATGGTTCGGGAATATGGTACCCAAATCACAAAGTCCAGGTCACCAACACATCTAGACAGCATGCGATGGAAATTTCAGTGGACGGCTTTACTGGAATCGCGGTGGAGAGCCGGAAAATCGTCAATCCCCCGATGATGTCAGGTCCCCCCCCCCCTCCACCTTCCTCCACCCTCGGTCTAGCGAAAACAACCTCCCAAACACGTTCTTCTTCCAAACTCCCTAACCACTCGCCTTTGCGTTCAAAGGATCTCCTACGATAAAAAATCGCAGCATGCCGCCTCCCGACTCCGTCCCCGAGCAATATCGCCCCGGCTTCCTCCCGCCCAACATCGCCAAGCAGATGCAGGAGAACAAGCCTGGTCAACAATCTCCTCTCACCCCTGCACCCCTCGACGACCTCCTCGCGGATGGTACCCGATACAAGCCTGCCGGGAAACTTGAGGGGAAGAACGCGGTCGTCACTGGTGGCGATTCGGGTATCGGTCGAGCCGTCTGTATTCTCTTGTGAATCTCTCCCTCCCTCGCAAATGAAAGCTGATTTTCACGCACAGTGCGCTAGAAGGCGCCGACGTGTTCTTGCACTACCACCCCGAGGAGCAGCGTGATGCGGACGAGACCAAGGACTACATCAGCAAAGTCGCACCGAAAGCCAAGGTGGAGCTGTGCGCCCAGGACCTGGCGACCGAGAAAGGATGTATGGAGATGGTGGAGAAGGTGAAGAAGTGGAGTGTAGGGATCGTCCACGTCCTGTATGTGGCCCCCCGAATGGTGTAGAGAAAGAAGAAGAGACTGAGAAGGAGACAGGGTGAACAATGCCGCGACCCAGAACGAGATTTCCCATATCGCGGACCTCCCATCCGAGCAATGGCGACATGTATTCGACGTCAACATTCACGCGATCTTTTACCTCACCAAGGCTATCCTCCCTATGATGCCGTGGGGTGGAAGTATCATCAATAACGCTTCCATCAACCCATTCGTGGGTCGCCCGGATGTAAGCTCTCCTGAACATCCTCAACTTCTTCGAGTCTGATTGCATGCACAGCTGCTTGACTACACCTCAACCAAAGGCGCCATCGTAGCCTTCACCCGAGGACTGTCAAACCAGATCGTCAAGGAGAAAGGTGTTCGCGTCAAGTGAGCCAAATCATATCGTCATCCGTCCTTTGCTGATACAGGGCTACCCAGTGTCGTCTGCCCAGGACCGAGTGAGCAACTCAAAGCCCTGATCTAGAACCCGCGCTGATCGCGTCAGTCTGGACACCTCTCGTTGCCGCAACGATGTCGAAAGAGTCGCTTGAGGATTTCGGGCCGAGCAGTGAGCTTGCCAACACCAACCGTCCTTCTCCGACTTGACAGGGGATGAGGGATGGGTCGAAGCTCATGATGAATGCTCTAGCTGCCATCGGCCGCCCGGGCCAGCCTGTCGAGTGCGCGACTGCCTTCGTCTACCTCGCTAGCGCCGACTCGTCCTACTTCACCGCGCAGGTAAGTCACATCCGCCTTCTTAACTCTCTCTCGCACAGCGTTGATAAGCGCACCAGTGCTTCCACGTCAATGGCGGATCGGCGTACTGAGCTCTAGTACTTGTATCATACGGAAGAGATGACCTGGCAGCTGTGACAAAACGGACCGGGATACCGGATGAGATACTCGATGCATGAAGTGACAGAAATGATTTGGGTATCTGGCTGTGCCGGGTATCTTGATTCTGCCTGCCAATTGTTGAGCGGCTTCATCGCTCCTCCGCCTCGTCAAGCTCCCTCTGCCACACGATCAAGTGCTTCTCATACCGACTCAGAAGATCAGAATGCCGCACGATCGGCTTGTAGCTATGCTGTGTCTGTCCGGCCAAGTCAGATCAGCTTTGGATCCGGAACAAGATGAATATACTGACGGTAATGAGCTTATCTGCTCCCCATAGTCGTGAGGTCATGCCGGAAACAAACGCGAAGAGGTCCGAGACGGACTCGCAGGCGAGGATATCGGATTCATTGAGCTTGAGGATGGATATCGCCACGCGAAAGAGGGTCTGTCATACCATCAGTCTTTCTATCCAGCTGCTTGCCAGTGGACACACATTATGGCCTTCGATGAAGAATACATCCCAGACCCTGAAGAGCGTCTACATCGCGTCAGCCGAGCCAATGAGCTTGCTAGTGCCGGAGAACTTACCTCGACAGGCAGACAATCCGTAAATAAACTCAAGAACCAGCCAAAGGTCACGCTGGCCAGATCGACACCGAGATCATCTAGATGCTGGTGTACTTTCGGGACGAGTTGGGCAACGAGATCGCCCAGTACAAGCTGGTCGACGCGGGACGCGAGCAGGTCGGGCGAGAAGAAAGAGGTCGGGAGGAGGCGTTCGATCATGCATAGCAGGGTCCAGTATGCTTGTTCTGAAGGTCATTCAGCTCATCCAGACTCAATGTCAGTAAACAGATCTAGCATACCTTCATCAGTATGGGTAAGGAGAAGAGTTGCGGCGAGCATATTCATCCCTTGACAGTATCCCACAGCTGGGTTGTGCCTGTTTCCATTAAAATTACATCGAATCAGCGAGGGAGCGACTCACCAGGAATAAGCGATGAGCACTCTTCGAAGCTTGGCCACTCCTGGTCCATCACCACCTATTCAGCCGTCAACGAAATTGCAGCTCGGCGGTGCTGTGATCTCACCGAAAAAGACATTCCCGGGGAAGGTTCGCGACACGTCCTTCTCGATCTCCGCAAGGACCGGACTCCTATCATCCGCGTGGACGGCCAGGATCTCCGCGTACTCTCCCGGTACCAAGGAGTCCTTTGCACCCGAACATTCTTTAACGAGCCCATCAGCCATTGTGACTGTGCAATGTGGCAAAACTCACCCGCCCAAACGTCGCTCCGGTAAGAAAGCGGTATCCCACCCCTGACCAGCCTCGAGAAAGCCTTGAATTCTTCCTGTCCCGCCTTCCCATCCAGGCCCATCTGGCTGATCCCGATCAAGCCCATCCCTTGGCCTTTGCGTGTATTCTGCCGTTTCCGTAAGAAAGCGTCCCACTCGACCATCCGCTCCTTCTGCTGGCGATCATGGATCTCGGTGAGCTGATCCAAGAGACTCGATACCGTCAGTCTGCTCGCCAGGGAGTCCGTCTCAATCGGTGACGAATCTGATGTCGCCGTTGCTTTTAGGCTGGATGCTCCACGGGAGGAGACGGTGAGGTTGTCCTTGGCAGTCACCGGTCGAGCAGTGGAGGGATTGAGCTTGAGTGTGGAAGAACGGTGACGAGCCGATAAGCTCGTTCCGTCCGGCGTGCGAGAACGAGGCACAGTGCTCCGCGAGGAGGTAGCCGAAATGGCGGAGTCGATGGACCTTCGAGCAGAGCTGAGTTGATCGCTTGTTTCGAGAAAAGTTTTTGGGGAGGTGCTACCGTTGATACTCTGAGAACGGCGCTTGATCCAGCCTCCCTCGTCACCAAGAGGTGCACCACCACTGAGCGAGGCAGGAGCTGGCGTTCCGGCGATACTGGCGTCCTTCAGCATGCCAGCATGCTGTATGTCATCTGTCAGAACGTCAGCAATGTCTTGACGAGAAGAGAAGAATCGCACAAATGAAGCCGTACCGATCGGTCAGAGGTGGCTCATCGCTATTGAACCGGCTCGCAGTCTGAAGTTTCGACTTCCCCACTCTGGTAGATTGGAAAAAGGACCCGAGGTTCTGCCTTGACAGCAGGACTGTTGGCGGACGGCTTTCGTCCGGAACAATGGACGCCAGTTCTAGGGAAGGTAAAGGCGCTTCTTCCGTTGGCAAGCCTGGACCTGAACCAGATTGCCGCTTAGCAGTAGGTGGGGACACAGCTGTTGTCGGAAACGCGCGTGAGGACGAGATCCGACTCAATAGCGACGGCCGGGAAGCCCCATCGGTACCATTTGTCGGTTTGTTACCCCGTAGTGTCGCGTTCGAGACCGATGAGATGAGGCTTCGGCCGACTGCCATTGCTTGGTCCCCATACCCCTTTCCATCCTTATTGCTTCCCGATAGATCGGCACTGGCTATCGATGCCGCACGACTGCGCGATTGTTCCCGAGACCGTCGACGTTTGGGAGATTCCCTCGCAACGATGTCCTCATCTCGAGCGTTACAGATGAGTGAATGGGAGAGATTGGCGATGAGCGAGTTGGCGGGTATGGTGGAAGATACAAGGATAGAGGATGGGTCGGGAGTGATGATGCGCTGCAAATCGACGTCATCGCTAGATTTTCTACTGCAGCGCAGCATAACATACCGTCGCGAGAAAGATCGCTCGAAACGAAGGCGGACTCCCTCCATCGCCCTTCCTCCATCCTTCCTCGTCCTCATCATCCATCAGAACTGATTCGGGCACCGTTTGAACTTGGCCTGACGTTCCCAAAGTCACCTGGCTATGAGAAGCGGTCGATCCGGCGCTACGTCTTCTAGGTCGAGCCTTCTTGCCAGAATTCCACATCCACAGCCCCGAGGTCCAGGAGGGGCGATGATTCTGAGATTTCGGCGTGGGTGGAGCTTCAAATGAATGCGCCTCTCGGTGACGTGAAGTATTGTGATCTTGTGATGAGGATGGAAAGGGAATGGAGTTGGAGGAGGCAGGGGATCGTAGGCGGACAGAGCGGGATGTGGACGGCGCGGGAGATCTGGATCGAGGTGAGGCGGAGTCTGAGGGAATGGAGAGCGGATTCGAGACATCGCGGATGGGGGAGTCGGAGGTGAGTGAGGTGGAGAGGGCTTCAGTGAGATTCTCATGGATGGATATCTATGGTCAGCAATGCTTGAAGCTTGTGACTAACCCGATCCGCAGCCTTTTGCGCAATGACTGGTGATGAGCTCGTCGCTCCGGGAGCTCTGAGCCGATCATTTTCCTCCTCGAGACGCTGTACCGCCACCTGCAGCTCCCTTATGGCCCGGCTGAGAATGCGTAGGGGATGATCCAGGACCTGACTCTTCGCAGCATGTCTTGGTGGCGAGGGGGGAAATAGAGGCGACTTGTCTTCATCGTCTACATCGGCCCCTTTCGAGCGGACCGACTGGGCACCACGAGGAGCTCTCGGTGTCGTGGGAGAAGTAGAAACCGTCTTATCGGGTGGTTTCCGCGGTGTGGCCAGCGAAGGCGTACTCAGAGCTTGCCCGTACTGCCCCAGATATGCGTCTAGCTCCTCGTCTGTCATCAAGTCGAATCTGGTCTCCACGACGCCTATCTCCTCCCTTCTCAAGCTCTCCACGTAGACCGACCAGGGCCGCGAGCCGCTCGAAGCCCCCCGCCGAGGTATCGGTCGAAGCTTCGCACTGACATTCGTTTCGTTCGCAGTCTCCATAAGAGCCAGCTGGCTGATCGGTGGCGACGGCTTGTTCGAGGTCTGTCCAGGTGGACGAAAGGGACGTTGCGATGGTCCAACGCCGAGAAGGTCGGCTTCTGTGATCCCAGATACTTTGCGAGAGTGTCGACTGGTTAAGGACGTCGCATGGTGACGACGAGGTGGATCATCTTTGGGGAGTTCAAAGTAGCTTGCCGGAGTGCGAGAGGGTCCAGCAGCGGGAAGGGATGTGGCTGAGGAACGACGAGCAAGTGTGGGTGATAGCGGTGAGAGGGGGTGAGGATCTCCAGCCTCGCCCTCGGCAGACTTCATAGCACCCAGACGTGAGAATCACATGCGTCGATATAATTCGCAGAGTGAGAAATTTAGAGCTTTGATGAGGAGATTGACAGTAGAACGACTAAAGGGAACCAAAGCAAAGGATTGGTGTGAGATTCTCGAAAGCGGTTCCCTCCACTTCGCAGCCCTTTCAAAACCAGAAGCTCAAGTGTTTTCTCCTTGTGCACTTCTTTTACAGCGTACAAAACATACTTCGGGCCAAGACTGATCAGTACTTGACGTTGTAGATGTCCTTTTCCTCGGGTGGAGTAAAATGGACATTGGCCTCACGCATGGGCCAAAGGCAAGATGTCATGCTCTCGACCACTAATCCCTTTTGCCTAGACTCAAGACACACCGTTGAGTACTTGCTCGCTGCGTTACCTGGAGGAAGCTCGAAAGCACCGTCGCCGAATGGCTCTGGAGATTTCAAGGAGGTCGACAAGCGGTTCGAGGGTGTCGACGACGTCGTGGCAAAGGTATGAAGTCGCCAAAGAGATGATCGGAAGTTTCTCTGCTGAAGATAACGTGACAGGTCCTCTCAACTCGTGACAGCACGCTAAAGTGTTGCGGCACAGTGGTCTCGATCCCGGGCATGCCCGACATTTACGATAGTAAGACCCTCTACAATCTCCTTCACACAGGATTCGAGTTGACGGAGATTTCCAGACGAGCGGGAGGCAGAGAATGTTCCAAGTTCTCCAGGTACAAGATCTCCTCTGCCCCCATAGTATCACGCTCATCGACGCCTGTAGGTTTCATGAATATCGTCGCTAGCATTGTCGACCACACCTTCATGGCGGAAGGGGTTATCGCGGCTTCGAGTCAATGTCTAGAGGGAGCGGCGGTCGAGGGTGCGGCGCAATACGTGGAGGTCCTCCCGTTCGGCTTGTCGATAGGTCCAAGAGCGTGGCATGGGAGCGAGCTTGAGGGAGGCGAGATCAAGACGTGCCTGGATTCGAAAGCCGCAAAGAGCGTGCTGTTCATCTCCTTTGGGTCGGTGTGGGCTTAAATATGGCGACATTGACTCACACCGTGGTCCCCATTGATCCCAATTCCTGCACACAGCACATGTCGACACACTCCTGGGTAAGGCTTGACTTCTTCTTGTGCTGATGTCCGCCAGAGGTCCTCCTAGCCAACGACCAGCCATTCCTCCTTGCCTCGGGCAATATCTTTGGCGACGACCCCCCCCCCCCAAGAGTTCGTAGACCGAGTCAACGCCTCCGACGTCGGCATGTTCCAAACCGGGTAGTTTGATCAGATCCGTATTCTCAACCATCCTAGCACCGGCCGGTTCCTCACGCATTGCGGATGGAATTCGATCTCGGAGAGCTTGGCAGCGGGCATCCCGATGATCGCTTGGCCGTTGTCCCATGCTGATCAACCAATCAACGCGCGAAGACGCACGGGCCAGAGGGCGAGGTGTTACGGAGGAATGTCCAGAAGATCAGCGAGAAACTCCGCGCGTCGAAGGATGGCGCCGCGGCGAGGGTCCTCGCGGAGTTCAGCTCGAAATGAGGAGGAGAAAGCTGATATCCTGTATACATATACCCAATCTTCCCGTGCCCGACGTTGGGGTCGGAGACAGACGATGTCTCCGTCTAGGTATATTCTCATACGTCTAGATGGGCTGCGAGAAGGGCATCGTGGCTTGCTCCCCCCACACAGACCTTTCCGAGTCGTCGCAGTCTTCGGTACCCGTCTCAGCGCAGAGAGGGTTCCTAGTCCCGGCCAATCGTACGAACTAATCTTGATGCTTTCAGCCTTCTGTCGACGACACGCGACGACATAACATGACAACTTTCCAGACACCTTGAGAAGCACGACAGCAAGATGTCACCCCGCTAAATTAATGTCGATCACACCCAACAATCCTCTCTGCCATCTCATCCTGATCTCTCTCACGCCTCCTCCTCCCCTCCCAAGGTCCCTCACTCTCCGAACCACCTCAGATCTCTCGAACACTCTGCCCTCCCATCCCCAAATTCTTCTCATTCTTCTCATCATACTCACCCATCGGGACCACACCTTCCCCGGCCGCGGTGATCGTCTCCTTACCCTGACGGACGGCTTCGACATCGGGTACCGAAGAATGTTTCTCGCCTTCAAAGATCGCGTCGATCTCCTCGAGAGTACGTCCTTTCGTTTCCACCCAGAACACGGCCTGAGCCCCACGCTATCAGTCGCGTGTGTGGAGAGAGCAGGGGGAAGGTACGATGAAAGCGAGGAAGAGCCAGTCCCACGAGGCATTGACGATATACATCTTCCAGCCAATGTTGTTGCTGCGGTCAAATCAGCTCTGTACTGTTCGACTAGAGGAGAAGCGTTCGAACTCACATGCCGATGGGGAGGACGTAGACGAGAACGAGTCTACGAAGAGATGAGTCACTATATGACGGGCTACTTCGGCGACTCACGCGCAGCAGTTGAGCGTAAGCTGCATGAAAGCAAAACCGTTGGCTCGCATCGAGTAGTTGAAGATCTCCGGCGGGTATCTGAAAATGTCAGCTACCACTTGAAGCCCGGGACTCGGTCATGACTCACAGGTTCAAGATCGGCGTATAGCACACACTGATAATCCGTTAGCGGAAACTTCTGTCGAACGATGGGGTATAACTCACGAGTAGAAGCCCTGAAAGAGGAACATGCAGGCGACGTTACCGTAAACGAGCGAGTTGGAGCTGACGATATTGTTGGATACGTTATCCTGGTTGACCTTGGTGAGACCGCCGATGATGTAGAGCGTGACGATGAGAGAGAACTGGCAAGCAAGGGCGGACGGCTTTCGTCCCCAGTTGACGAGGAGTTGAGTCCCGGCCACGGCACAGGCGAATGACCACACGTTGAGAACGACATTCTGAAGACGTGAAAGATATACTCAGCCAAAGCGCGGAAGATCTCCATCGACGACACGCACGGCCTTCAGCTGTGCGATGGTGCTGGTGATCCCGGCGGTATTGAGTTCCGCTCCGAGATAATATGATGCTTTCCGACATCAGAAACGCGCAAGACGATAATGGCAGCGACGGACCGATGATATTCCCGGTCGAGCTGGTGAGCACACCGGGTGACGCCCCGATCAGGAGTCTCCTCCTGGTGATCTTTCCCCTGAAGATCTCCAAGGGGGACAAGGTCTTGCCAACGGACTTCTCCCACGCGAGGGTATCGACAATCTCCCTGTAAACGGCCACCGAAATGGGGTGATCGGCATCGCCATTGGTGTTGGTCATTCCGACGGTCATGCGGGACTCCTCAAACAGTTCGCGGTGCGCGAGCCAACGCGGTGACTCGGGACTGCGGCGTGGCATCGTCAGCGCTATCTTGATCATGGAAAGATTGACTGACACGAATGGCAAGACGATGATACAGATGGCGGAGAAGATACCTTGAAGAAGGGAGGGGAGACGCCAAGCCCATGTAGAGGTAGGCCAACTCGAGGTGCCGAGCGTGATACCAGCTGCGATCAATGCGCCGATACTGTGAATCCCTCTCGTCAATGACGGTTCAAAACACGCCTGAAGCGTGCACGCACTAGTAGAAGTTGTTGAGCGTTCCAACACCCCATGTCCTCCACCTCGACGGGAAAGTCTCGTTGAGGTAGACTCCGGCGGCGATACCGTTGACCCCGCTGCCGAAACCGAGGACGATACGTGCGACGGTAAACATGGCGACATTCTGCGCGGCGGTCTGGAGGAGGACACCGATGAGGGTGACGATGGAGAACCAAAACATGGTGCAGCGACGACCGAGCCAATCGGTGAACATCCCGCCGACTGAAACAACAGACAGTCCGTCAACGTCGAGGTTGAAAAACAAAAGCTTGGAATAGCGTATTTCCCGTAGGGGGAGACCAACTCACCGAGGTTGGCGATGATACCACCGATGAAGATGGAAGCGGTGTTGAGACCGGTCGTGGCGGGATTGAGGTTGAAGTAGCCCATGTAGGCTGTACCGAGGATCAGTACAGGAAGCTGGTCGAAGCGATACAGCGTACAAGGTAGAATGTTCAGGCCGTTCAAACAGGATCCGTCATATCCACCTGAGAAGACCCTCAGGTCATCTTTAGGCCGATAGGAAGCGAGAGTAGATACAGACCGGTGGCAGACTGCACCATGGCGACGATCAGGAGCAAGGCGGAAAGTCGAGCGGTATTGTCCGGTACATAGGCCGGCAGCCATGTCCCTGTGGGTGTCTTGTGCAACATCGCGTGAGTCGACCTGATCGCTGTGTAGTCTTCAAGTGCGAAGCTGTGATTCAACCGGATTGTTCGGTCTAGACGAAACAAACTAAAAGTTACTCGTGAACGATGAGCGAGATAAGCTCGATGGTCCGACTTCGAAGTCATTTGACTACCACGCCGGCGATACCCGCTCCCCTCCCTAGACGAGGGAAAAAAGGGATAGATAAGCTAGATGGGGAGACGGCAGGAGAGCCGCAAGGGTTCGGGTTTCGGGTTTCGGGGTTCGGTCCGCTCGCCGGCGAGTTCTCTCGAGGCGACAGGTACCCATTTGGTTCCGATGACCTGATGGACATGCTGTCATCATAGCATACTGTACATCCCAAGCGCGTGTAGTTGAGGCGAGTGACGTTTCAGGTTCGTCGAGCTTCCCTTTATCCAGCTTCGCTGGGCCGTCTCGCCTCAAGAGTTCAGCTTCACCGAGCGAGTCCGTTTCCAGACCGAGGTCAAGACCTACATGGATGAGAAGGTACTCACCTTGCGAATCGCTCTCCGCATCGACGAACTACGAGACCAAGGAAGAGCAAGAAGAGAGATTTCGAGTATCGTCGCCCTATCACCTCGATCAGGGGAAAGGTTCTCCGACGACGGTTATCCTACATGGAATGGCGGATCATGCGGTACCGCTCGAGCAGACTAGACGATTCGCCGGGACGCTGAGGGAGATGGGGACGGTGGTTGAGGAGTATTACGAGGAAGGTGCAGCGCATGGGTTTGATCAGGAATATGTCGTGAGTCATCATCGCTAGCCGGGGTGGTGAAGGTGAAGCTGATGGGAGGTGCAAGGGGTCGGAGGTGGTCGGATGGGCGAAGTGTATTGTGCCGGTTGTGGAGTTTGTCAATGAGCATGTGAGGAGAGCGGGTCACTAAGTCCCACGCATCGCTCTAGTAAAAGTCGTATATGCATCGTTATGCGTTCGGTAACTCATGCCTCCCAACCTGATCTCTCTCATGTACGACAGAGCACTGATGGTAGATCACTCGTCCCACACCACACCAAGACCTCCGCCTGGTCCAAGCCCATCCCCATCCCCCTCCGGGCATTCCTCCCCGCCTTCTTTCTTGGATCTCACTCAATCACTCTCTGCAGCTTCATCAGCAGAATTCGAATCGTCATTCCTGTTACGCACCCGATATGAGAGCGAGGATCATCCTAGAACTGGTCAGCAGAGTTTCAGAACCCGGTTGGATGTACACACCGGTAGAGGTAGTAGAAGAACGAGACGAGGTAGAATCCGAGCTTGATGAATGACTCCTTCTTGTGCCCCGATAACGTCCGGAAGATCTCGGTCGCGTCGTACATGTGGTTCTTCGACATGATTCTTAGAATTCTGTGAGCTGACAAGATTATCCTCAAGGTCTCATCACCCACTTGTTGACGTTATACCCAACTAGAGGCGCATTGAGCAGGAAAGCGATCCATTGTCCGGATAAGAGGAAGCAGAGAGTGAGGAAGGCGTGGGCGATCATCTCGGGGAGGACAAACTGATAGAGTCCTTGTTAGCAGGCTTCATACCCGAGGCCGACAGCGAGACGCGGGTGTACTGCCGTACGACGAAGGATAGACCCACTTGATTGAGCTTGTTGCACAGATCAATGGGGTTGATGTAGTCTGTCCGAAATCATCAGCCTCCTGCTGATCCGCACGAAAGCAGTGGAGCTCACCGCACTCAAGATCCGAGAACATGATGATCTACAGCCGGGTCTCATCAACTCTATTCATCCAATGACGGATGGATGACGGCAATGAAGGATCCCGCCTCACGAAGAAGACCATGGTGAAGAGGAGGACGGCGGCCATGAGGACCGAAAAGAGGAAGAGCCATCCTGCGATCGTCGATTGATGCGTTCAAAAGAGGATTGATCGGAGTGGCAGTGCGATGTGTCGAGAAGGTCATGGCGGATGAGGATGAGGATGCGGAAATGGTTGGCGGATAAGGAGAGGAAGACGGAGCGCATTGGTCAGTCTCCTTTTCCCACACCCATTACGCTGGAGCCCACCTTCACCACCCATCTTGACGGATTGGTATGACGTTGCCTGGCAGCGTAGTTTACGATTGGTGCGAAGAGCAGATGACAGGTCAAGGCAAAGTCAACACAAATTCAGCAGCGACGTGGGAGTCATACGCAACGTGGCGGAATTATGACGTATCGCCGAGGTGCCTCCTGGTTTGTCCGATACCAGCTTCGAACCTCTTCTTCTGCTCATCGTGAACCGGGCATCACAAAGACAGTCAACAGTAGCTCCTGGCTAAGGCCGTGCAGCATTATGGCACGCCATGCAAAACCCTACGACGTATGTTTACCTCTACACAAATTTCGACATCTAGCTCACTAGTCTAGCGCGCCGAGCCTCTTCGGAAAGCCAAGCCCGACGCTTCCGGCTCATGGAAGCACGATCTCCACACCACCGTCCGCCAAAGCCTCGCATCGCGTCTCTCCATACCCTCATCCCGTCCCTCGCTACTCAACCGAATCTCCGGGCGTCAGGGGAAAGAGCTCCTTCCTGGCGACTCTGCACCGCGACTCCACGGGTTTGACGAGCGAGCGCCTGTGAATCCTACGTGGCCGAACTCGGGACTGGAGCTCTTGCCAAGCGGAAATGGAGTGGGAAGGCCGAGGAAGAGCGTGGTGAGGGGAGTGACGGAGCCGGGACAGCGGAGTCTACTCGACGCTGCGCTGGGACAGGGAAGGGTGAGGCAGGAGGTCAGGAGACCGGTGCAGATCCAGAGTCAGGGTCAGATTCAGGTGGAGAGCGTTTCGATCATGGGCGCTGCGAGGGGGACGACTTGGGTGCGGGTGGAGCATCTCGCGCTGGGCACGACCGCCGAGGACGTGGTGGTATGTAAATATCTCTGCTCCGGATATGTGTGCTAATCTTTGGGCTAGTCTGCATTCGCTCCCGTACCCATCTTGACTGCTTCGGTCTCCTCTTCACCCAATCATCCTACCGTCTCCGTGGACCTCGAGTTCGCTCAGCGTTCCTCAGCAGACGAGGTCATCAGACGATATCACGGTGCCGTAGCGGATGGGAACACTCTGAGCGTCACCGTTATACGGCCTGCTCTGTCGGAACGATTAGGCAGAGTCACCAGTCCGCCGGTTCTTGCGCCTGCACCAGCCCGACCCCAGGAGCTGATATCCTCTCGTTCATCCAGGTGAGTACCTTTTCTACGTGGATGATGGCGTTGATGGGTGAGGCGGAGTAGCAAGATGTACTCCGACACCATCCTCGCATCCAACCCCCGATCGGCTATCATCACCCTCGCAGCCGATAATCCTGCCCCCGAACGAGCTCAGAGGGCGGACGCCTGGTTGATGGGCGGACCAAGCTTGGCGCAGAGGGTGGGGAAGAGCAGAGGGAGAGGACAGATTGGGGGTGGGAGTTATGCGGATATGATGGTGGATTAGGGGAGTGTCGGGGCTGGAGAGACTAGAAATAGTCGTGAGCTTAAACGAGAGGACCACAAGCTCGTTTGCGGCGGGACATGCTGTTTTCGAAGAGAGCAGCACTACGGGGGGCTTTCGTAGGCTGAGCAACGATACAATAAACCAACTTTCCAGCTCGTCAATCATGCACGAGTACATGATCCCGCTCATCTTCCCTGCAGTTTCTCCCCCCCTCCAGCTTTCCGTATCATCCTCTCAATCTCCCCCTCCGTCTTCTGCCACACGTTCAATCCTCGATCTCTCGCCATCGCAGCCGTATCATCCCTGTATTTCTTCACCAGCGAGTGCAGCCAAGTCCGTTCCGACGTCGAGGAGTATCGCTTCACCGGTGCGGACGAGTTAGAGAGCTCTTCCAGCGCTACTTCCATCATCAGTCGATCCTACAAATGACGGTTGAGACGACTGACTGCGAACGATATCCGTCTTCCCCTCCACCCTCTCATTCTCGTCCAACTCCTCATCCACTCCTCTTTCGCCCGCAGCGTCGTCCTCGTCCGGGATAATGATATCCACCACATTCCCCTCTTCATCCCTCAAGATCCTCCCATAGCTCACTTTGGCACTATCCTCTGCTGCTTGTGAGATTTGGACTCGTGCACGATGGGAGCGTGAGCTGGATGGGCCTTTCGGGATTGGGATGCTCGGTAGGAGACCGAGAGCTGCATAACTGGGTAAACATCAGCGACTATGCATGAGCTCTCCGGGAGCCTTCGAACATCTGGGGGATTGGGCTGGAAGTCTCAAGCAGTAGGTGGAGATGAGTGATGGGACTCCAACGTACTTCTGAAAGACCGTCTTGTTCCGATCCCATCCCCTCTGCAACACCTCCGGACCTTTCAACGGCGGTGCTTTCCGGAGTTTGTGGTGAAGACGACGTTTGATGGCCTGTGAGGGTTTGGTGGATTTATGTGAGCGGGCTTTGGAACGTTGACGCGGGTTGGCCATGATGGAGTGAAGTGGGGTGGAGAAGCGGTTAAGGGAACCTAGGATGGTAAGAACGAAGGGAATATTTTTGGAGGGGTGAGTGTGGCACAAATCCGCATTCTCCCAACAAGCCCAAGTGATTCATCCAATGGGTTCAGGCAGAAGCGTCCGTCCAGATCCCATGCATCACAACATGCAGAACTCAGACACCGGAACAGCATCACCCGCTGTAACGATATCAAAAAGCTCTCTCAAAGCGCAAGCTTTCAAGAAAGCTCCTAACGCAAAATCGGATCAAGGATCTCAAATGTGAGTTCATGTAACAATCGATCGGGTTCATTGAGCTGTCAGATTGCGTACCGTGCTCATGTGAGTTGATGATCAGCGGAGCGAAGGGACGAGGATGAGCTTCGGTGTCGCCCCACGGAGGAGCTCGTCATTGAGGAGCACCGTGGAGGTGCAGTAGTAATCGCGTAAGGCGGCGTGTTCGGATATCAATTGTGCATAGTATCCTGGAAGCCGTAGGCGTGGTCTGTGGTCAATCGAAGTACGCCAAGGGGGAGGAACCGCGCTCCTCTTCGCCGGAAAGCCAAGTGAAGGGCTGGCGATACTCTCGGGGCAGAAGATGAGGTAAGTCGGAGAAGCAGAGGATTGGAGGAGCAAAGAATCAGAGCAGCATAGTATCGGAGCATCGGTCGTACCGCCGCGTCGTCCTCCTGTACACACCACCCCATTATCAGCAATATCAACCACCGACAGGAGACGCTCACCACTCACAGAGCATAGTATCCACTGGTCCATCACTACCTCCACTCCACGACGGATTGACCTCCATAACCCAATGGAGGATGTAAGCATCGCGCCCCTTCTCTATCCCGCCGTACTGCCTCGTGACGGAGCTAAAAGTGCGGGGCGGGTCCGCTCGCTCTGGCGATTTCCCCTCGTCCGAGCCCACTCGTCTTTTCGGTCGATGCGAGTCGGAACCCTCGGATCGTCCATCATCACCACCCCCCCTTCCACTCCCTCTCCCTTGCGGTCTCCTTAAGAGCGTCCGCTCCGGCTGCACCTCGAGGTTACGCAAGCAGTACAGCCAGTTGCCGATGAAATCTTGTCGTTCGGCGAGTTCGGCACGGATGCGCTGGAGGATTGGGATAAGGACAAGGAGGGAGGTGACGTCGGTCACGGAGCCGGTCCACAGGTTGACGATTGTCTGTTGAGGTGAGACAGGGGAGGGGGTTCGACGCGGAGGAATTGGAGAAGGGGTAGGTAAGGTGTTAGCTGGGATGACCGCGGGATCTAAGGTGACTCACATATCGTATCACCTCGAGGTCACGCAAGCCGTCGTCGATAGGCTCCAGGCCCATCCAGGTCGAGTGAAGCGCCTCGTCGGTCGACAAGTTGTGGGAAGCGCGATGGGCGAGGCGGGTCTGGGATGAGGACCCGCCTTGCGCTGCAAGAACATCGGCTGACGTCGGCTCCTCACCCGCCTCTGCGACCATCATGACGAGCTTCCAACGCTCCTCAACAGTCTGGAGGCCGTAGACGCGCCGCATGATCGTGGACGGCCGTCGATACGCCACTGGGTCGGCCCTCGCTGCGAGGCGGGCAAGATGGAACTGGATGCGGAGGGAGATGATGAGGGCGATGGTATTTTGAATAGTAGCCTCGCCTGTGGATCCGCTGGGACCTTTGAGCTCGGTGAAGAGGTAGGAAAACCAGTGATTGGCCGTGAGTACTGAAGCGAATGAGCACCAGTTCTGGATGTAAAAGCTGAAAGAACCCACTATTACTAGCCTCGAACAGGACCTTGCAAGACCGACTGGTGACATACAATCGAATATCACGAGGAATTGCCGGAGCACCGTGGCTTGAAGCGATGTGGATCGAATCGGGAGCGATGCCAACAAGGATATTGGGGCGGACGGCTCGAAGAGAGAGAGAGAGGGCTTTAAGGACGTCGAACGAGGTGGATGTGTCGGTGCTGGGAGGTGGGAGGTGGGGATGGGCGCGTGTATGCGGGAGTCGGGTGATGTTGCGCAGTGCGAGGGAAATGAACAGCGGAGAGCCATGTCAGCAGAGGTTAGGTGGTACGGAGAGAGCCGTCAATGAAGGGGAGAGGAGCGAGCACCGACCTACTGACACTAGCTCCCGGGCCACTCCATATCGCCACCAGCAAGTCGGTCACCGGTGTCGTCCACCCGCTCTCCTCGCTCATTGCATTGACGAGTGCGATGAAGCGCGTGATCGCCCAGTGTACGGCGACGACTAGTTTGGCGAGGGGACGATCCTCGCTCGTGTGGTAACGTGCGTCGTCGAGGAGCGCGTCGGGGACGTCGGCGTAGTGGTACCGCTAGGTACGTGGTCAGCGTCGGCGAAGGAGACATCCTGTAACTAACCATCTCCAGGACACCGGTCACCCACGCTGGTAATTTCCCCCTACCGTCCTGCAGGTCGGAAACATCTGCGCGCACAGCCTCACTGGCATCCCATACGGCGGGCGAGCAGATGCCGAGCTGTTGCAGTCGGACGTGGTAAGCGACTTGATCCTGGTGCGACTTGAGGTTGCTATTGTTGGACCGGATGGCCGACTGAGAAGACGGTGAGAAGGATGGGGGCATGTCGGGGCTGGCGGGGGCATGTCCGGGCTGGCAGGGGCAGGTTTGTCCACGTCGACGATGGGGTTGTGAATGGAAAATGATGGGAGCGAGTTTACGAGCGACACTGATGATGACACGTCATGGCGACAGTGTGATAATGACACGGCCGTCTCCATAGAAAACCACATCACATTTGTATCTGTCAGCAAGCATGCGGAACAGGTGCGAAACATGGGATGAAACCAAAAACGTTGACATGCACTATCCCAATTCTCGCTGGAGCAACCGCAATTTCCTGCGTGTCTACAGCTCTTCCCGTCTTCCTTAGGAGCCAAGAGCGGATGCGCCACACGGTCCGGGATGGTCGGGAGATTACGCCTCGTCCGAGAGGGCAAACAAAATCCAAGGGCCAGCCACAAAGTGTAGCTCGTGGACGCTTTGGATACCCAATAAGCGGATGCAATTCAATGATTGCGTTTGGAACATTGCTGCTAGCTCAAGATGTATGGAATACCGAGCTACGTTACAAATGTTCCATCGTTACAGTGGCCAGCAGACCTAGTGACAGCAGTGAATGCCAGTGCAGTGAGCACACCTTAGCTATCGACTCAGCTCGGGATCCACAACTAGCGCATACTCCTGCGTTTACAGACTCGACATGAAGATGCCCAGTTCTTGCTCGACGGTCGACGGTCCTTGGAGTTTAGCCGATGACGAAGCCCGAGAGGAAGAGCTCAGAATCTTACGCTCAGAATCTCGAGCAAACAAGTATTGTTCAATCCCGTGGTTAACGGTAACTCTTGGCTTCATCCCTTCGGCTGCACCGCCACCACGTCCACCATTGCCGCAAGAACCTCCGTCCAGACTTTCGTTTCGCGCGGACGAGGTACTTTGATCAGCTTAGTCTCAATTGGCGCTCCGAAGGGCGGCGCAGAGACGGTGAGACATCTGGGCGGCCTGAAGACATCTTTTGATTCTCTCAAATGTATTTGTTTGGAACACTTGAGGTGCTGGCTATTGAATTGTTGGGAATGACCCTTGTTTGGACTCGCTCATCCTTTCCTTCAGATCAAGTAGCGATTCGCAAATGATCGTACAGTAGACTGCTCCATCGGATCCGCACAGACTGCATCGTCGCACGAGCCTACCAAACATACCGGAACCCGAACGCCTTATCCGTATACCGAGCTGTATCCGGCGCCGTCCCGGCATCAGGTTTTCCCTCGCTCCGGTTCCTCCGAGCGTTCTCGCTCTTCAGTAACGTTATGTAAAGCATGCACCTCCGAGCATCCTACCTTTCTTGGCGAGATGAGCGTTTGCACCTCATCGAGATTAAAGCAGGGACACGAATGGTCGCCAAGCCTTATTGGCATTTGGGCAAGGTGAGCTTACCGGTTCATTTGATCGTCCATGAACTTCCACCGAGACTGTTCAGGAATCGTGGATGTTGAATGGACTGCAAGTACAACAACAACAAAAAGTGCCAAAGTGCTGGACTGCATGTTTCCTTTAAATCTCAGTTTGCTTCCTCCGAGTCATCCCAAGCCTGCTTTTTGCGCCTGACAGCCTCGTCAGACGCCGACAACAGCGATATCCTTGGGCTGAATTGCTCCCTAGATCTCAGTCGGATGATTAAAGACGTAGTGAACTCCGTCCCGGACAGCTGTCTTTTCCCGCCCCCAGCACCTTCATCGGGCCCCTGTATGCCTACTTCCGTGGCGATGTGCCCACCGTAAGAGACGGGGTCTCGATATTAGGATGAGTGGAATCGTTCGAAAACGAGCTCGAAGGGGAACTTGGACGGTGTGACGAATATGGGGAGGAAGAGATGAAGTCTATCAAGAAGAGGTTGGCGGCCTTCTTGGGGATGAAAAGCATGGGTTGTCTGTGGGTAGCAGAACATTAGCGGAGGTTCGAACGGTTTAGTACAAAGCGGAGAGAAGCAAGTGAGGGGACAGAGGGACGCATCCAAGGAGTGGCAGCCAGACAAAAAAGTATGTATGGTAGCGATATCCAGAATCACATCGCGGAAAGGTTGAAAGACTTTACAAAGTCAAACTCACAAAGCCTCTGGTAATCCTGCAAATGGCAACTTCTCTTTGGCCCTCGACTCGACGTATTGCTGGGTCGGCTCTTGACCGTGCACTAACTCTCATCAGTCAAGCCAATTAGCCGCCCCGCTCCCTCACCCCGCCCGGAACTGTGCTGAACCCCACGTCATACTGAACTTCCAATTTGGCAAAGAGAAGGAAGAAGCCGATCGAGAGGATGATCGGGGTGATAGGGACAGACAGCGATGAGACGGTTTTCCACTGACATAGGAGTTCGCAATCGCAGAACCTGCTCTCTTTCCGCACCTAGGACCTTTCGTATCAGCCCTTGGAAGCCATAAAGCCCGCTACAGGTGGGATCTCAGCTATTACTGATCACGGAGAATGGGCGAGGAGGGAATGTCCATTGAAAGGAGAAGAGGGTAAAACAACTTGAGTGGTAAGATTGGACGAACTGGAGGTCAGACGGGACCATGACGCATACTCCATGATGAGATCAAGGTTGCTCATAGCTACCGCTCCTGTTCCGAGGGGATTCGCGAGAGCGGAGATTTGTTCGTTTCCGCCACAACCGGCCTTATGTCCGGAAGCTGGATATAGGTGGTGGTGGCGGTGGTAGCGGTGATGGCGGTGGCGGCAATGATGGCGACGATCGCGGGGGCAAGCGGGGTGGCGTCGGTTGGGGGGGAGAGGGAATGACGGCAATGATCGCGGGGCACCTAAAGGACGAGGGAACGCTGGACGGAAAACCGGCGCAACGCATGAACAAGGAGCTCCGGCTGCCTGGAATGGTAATTGCGCTCTTCAATAAGGCGGCCACATTGGATCCTCGCCTTCTTCAACGACCACCGGGACGACTGACTCCTGGGGCGATACCCCAGAGACAGTCACTTGTAGTGTGACCGTGCGGCTTGTGCTGCTTGTAATCAGCCAAAGGATTTGGACCAATCATCAATCACTTGACTCCCAAACCACTCGACTCTCGCCCGGAAAGGACCGGAGTAATCTTTCAGAGCGCAGCGAGGCTCAATCAACGTTGACGTCTCCGATGGACACAAGACGGGACTTGCGGGTGGAAGGGGAAGTACGTACCCTCTGGTCAAATCACCGTTCTATCTCTCATCATGGCTGACATAGCTAGAACTTAAGTCTTCGTCTCGTCGGTTGTGAGTATTTCAGCCTTTTTCACCACTGATGCGCCCGACTAGAGCACCACGAATCCCTGCTCAACCATGTCTCGACCCCAACTTTCACCTGGGCGGATCCGGGGAGGATTCTGACGGGGAGAGGCATCCTTGCAGCGCCATGCAGCTGGACTTCTCTGGAAACGTGAGGGATACTAAG
>JAABUH010000832.1_pt1 | contig 40131 bp, 35 predicted proteins | sample 5559121 | NCBI WGS metagenome assembly JAABUH01 (sample SAMN10711871, study PRJNA513364) | rock metagenome | isolation source: Antarctica rocks | place: Antarctica: Victoria Land, Battleship Promontory nord | collected 2015-12-28
ATCTTCTATTGATCATTTCGAAATTCTCAGAACGATGAAGATCATAAGAAGATACTACTATTGATCTTCAATGCGAAAGACAATAGATCGATATATTCGAAACTGCTACATTTGTCAGCGATCAAAGTCTTCTCGAGATAAATTCAATGAACTACTACATTCTCTATTCATATTCAAACAGCAATGAAAGAACATAGTCATGAATTTCATCATCGACTTATCTTCTTCGAAAGGCAAAAACATCATACTAACAGTGATATGTAGACTGTCAAAGAAACGACATTATATTTCTTGCTTCACTGATGACGAGAAAATCACAGCAGAAAAAACAGCTGAGCTAATGCTTCAGTGAATATATCGAATACACGATTTACTCGATTTCATTGTTTCGAATCGAGATCTTCAATTTATCTTCATTCTATGAAAGTCGCTTTGCAAAAAACTAGACATTAATCTTCGACTCTTCACAGTCTATCACTCTCAGATCGACGATCAAAGTGAACAAGTCAATCAGAACATCGAAAGATATCTTTGATTCTTCTGTTCATACATGCAGAATGACTGAGCTAAGCTACTATTCATGATCGAGTTTGTCGACAATAATGCTCTGTTCTCAGTCATCTTCTCGACTTCTTTCTTTCTAAACAAAGACTTTCATTCTCGTATGAGCTTTGAACTCGATGTCATCAAATATGAAAGTTTTCGTGAACGCTTGCAGACGACTAAAGTCGAGAATATATCTGAAAATATGAACAAAACACTGAAGTTTGCTCGTGAGTCGCTAGTCAAAACACGAAAACAAATGATGAAACAAGTCAATAAGCATAGAAAAGAAGTTGATTACAAGATCGAATCAAAGATGTTTCTGAATGAAAGAAACATCGTTACAGCGAGATCTTTCAAGAAGCTAGATGACAAAATGCTCGATTCTTTCATCAATTTAGATCTCGTCGACTCTTCATATAAACTGAAATTATCAGAGTCTATGCATGTTCATGATGTATTTCATTCTGATCTGCTTCGCTCTGTCGTCGACAATCTCTTGTCTGATCAAAAGAACGAATTCTCAGATTCAATAATGATAAACGACGAAGACGAGTGAGAAATCGATGATATATTGAATTCTCGTCGATATCGAAGACGACTTCAGTATAGAGTCAAATGAAATGACTATGACAATGATCTCAATTGATACAACGCTGATGACGACGAATTTATGAACGCTCAGAAGATCGTTGACGATTTTCATATTCAATACTCGAACAAATCGCGCTAATTGACAATTCAATCAATCACGATTTAACAGATCTGAGTCTGTGAAATCATGATTAAACAATCAATCGAGTCGAGCAGAAAATACATTCATGCGAACATGAATCGTCGAAGAAAGAGAGTAATGTCACGATTCTAGCCTTGTCAGACTCAGTCTTCTAGTCTTATCAGACCTATTCTCGCTTCGTCACCCTGACTAGTCTCTATTGAGCCTAGCGTCGGCTGAGAAACACACATATGTAGTCAGCTTCTTTTTCGTAGCTATCTTTCTTTCTTAGCATTTATCTTCTAGTTAAATGACATCTCTATCTGACTCGCTCTAGGCAGGTTTCTAACAGACTGAGCTAAGTGACTTTCTGAAGTTGAATTTATCGTCAATAATGCATCATCATTAATCACTTTAACATCACTCTTCTTGATCAATTCAAGTCAAAACTCACGTTTAAACTTCAAGTTTTTGAATCTCTGCTTGAGAATCTTACGTCTCAAGCTTGAAACAAGTTAATCAATGTTGAAAAGTTCATCAAGAAGATGAAGAAACTAACTGAGCATCTACGTAATGAGATGCTTATAGCTCAAATCATCTACGAATTCAATGTCAATCTCTTTCATCATTCTTGTTCTAAATACTTCGTCGAAGATGAAGTCTGATTGAATGCTTGCAATCTCAGCATCGCTCATCTTGCTGTCAAGTTAAATGATCATAATGTTGATTTCTTCAAGATCAAGCATATCTTCAAGAATAATTTTCTGATCATTGAGTTAGATTTTTCAGCATTCATGAAGATTCATTCAATCTTTCATGTCACTCTTCTGAATCATATCACAAGTGACTTTCTTTCGAATCAACGTCAGAAATCTTAAGAACTTGTTATCATTAAGAATGACGAAAGATTCTGATATGTAAACAGCATATTAAACTTCAAGCATAATAAATGCTATAATTCATCTTTGCTCAAGTATTACATTAATTGAGAAGATCACTTTTCTACTTGAAAGTCTTTTCATCTTCTGAATAATTGTGAGCAAGCGCTTAATGAATATCATCTCGTCAACTCTGTCATCGAAGAATCACATGTACTGTCATGTGTGATATCTCAATGTCAATATCAAGAACTTTAAATTCAATCTTCATCATCTCAACTCAGCTCAGATCTAACTCAGACATCTTGTTTAAATTTGACTCAGATGTAATTCAAATGTATTTCAATTTCTGTGCATCATCACGTTAAAATGCGTCTCATTTCGTCTTGCTTTTCAGACATCTTGCTCAGATTTGACTCAAATGTGACTCAAATTTATTTTAGTCTCATCTGTGCTTCATCACATTAAAATGCATTCATATTAATTCTTGTCTTGTTTTAATCTTCATCTTTAATTCTTTCTCATTTCATCTTGTTTCTTCTTAACATTTTGCAGAAGCTCAGTTTTGAAGAAAAGAGTTACTGTCATGATGTCAGATTATTAACTCAATTTAAAACATAAATTGTCAATGTTTTAAATAATCTTGATTCATTGAATCTGTTTTGCAATTCAATGAATCAAGTCATTAATTTAGTCATCATTATTTTAATTTAGTCTCAGTAATTCTGTTTCAATTATTTCAATCATGTGCATGAATCTTTGCAATCTTAAGTCATAAAACTACTGTCTAGTCTTGATTCTGCTCAATTCATGTATATAAAAGTCGAGCTTTTGTTCTTTTCTTTTACTCTTTGTCTTTCATCTTATACATTATTTGATGTATTGTCTTGTATTTAAATTCTATCAAAGTAATAATAATATCAGTCTTTTATATTGTTAGTATTTCTAGTCTAGCTCAGTCTTTGACATAATAACTCAACTTGACGTGATCAGTCTAGTTGTATATCAGAACTCAGATCTATGAAAGTCAAAGCTCTTCAAAGAATAAAGAACAGACATGAGAATTATTCTTTGACGTTATCATCAATCTTTCAGATGAGAATCTGAGTCTATGAGAATTTCTATCGTTGATTCTCAGAGTCTCTGAGTCTATCAAGAATTTAAGTCACATACAACTCTTGATGTTTCATCAATGATAAGAGTTTAAATTACATACAATCTTCAAGAAATCTTGCATGAGTTGCATGTAATCTCGCTTATCTTATCAATGATGCTTGAGCTTAGTCTTCTGAGTATATAGAGAAGAGTTTGCTTCTGTATTTTGTAGTTTAGTGTTAACTTTCTATACAAATAAATATTACTAAGCTAGTATCAAATTTGATCATATTATTTATGCGCATATTCTCAAGTGTGACTGTGCATTTCTCGAGCTACTCACAGTTTTAACACTTTACTTTATTGCAGAGACAGTAGTTCATACGATCAAAAAAAAAATTTCGTTGACTTGAACAGCAATTCTTCGAATATGACACTCAATCTTCGTAATGAATCTCAATTTCTTCTCATTCTTAAGACTTCTGCATTTCTGACTCAAGCAATCATCATCACTGACGTCGTAAATGTATTCTTTGAGCATCATGATCAAGATACAACTTCTCTTGATGTCATGATCTCATCTTTCAAAAGTAATATTTGCATGTCTTTCAAGAGCGTTATCTCATTTACTTTTATCATCTTCACAGAGCTTGCATTCACTTTGCTTGATCAAATTTCTTGCAACAATAGAGAGAAGTTTCAATTGAACTTAATGAAAAGTCTTGTGCAACGTTAAGCAATCATCATCAACATCATGATTTCATCAATTTGATCATTTTCTGATTTTGCAAGCGTTAGTTTGAAGAATCTATTAAAGACTTGTTATCATGCAACATTGAATGAAAACATCAGAAGTATTCACGTCGATGTAGAAAGAAAAGAGAGACAATGCATGTTGCTTCAGACAAGAATGAAAGTTGTTAAACATGAATTTTCGTTCATCATTCTTGATGAAATTCAAAGCATTATCGACGATGTAAAGATCTTGCAAAGACAACAAGATTATTTGAAGATGTGCATTTAACACAAGACGTTATTCATTGAAAACATCATTCTTTTAAAAGATCTGAATCAAACATCTTGCACATCAAACTCTGATTACTTTTTAACATGATGAAGTCGTGCATCTGATCATCTTGAATCGAAGTTTTGCAAAAGAATCATCACTAAAGTCATAAAGAATTCTTTCATTAATGATGATTCTTCTAAGAAGAGAGCAATCATCTTTAAGATTACTTCTTTGAATAAGTTCTTAAAAGAGAAGAAGTTTGAATTCATCATCAACAAGAATTTGAAGTTGTTTCTCAGAAAACTAAAGTTGAATTTCATCAAGATAAACTACATCAAAGACGACGACAAGCTTGATTGTGTCACGAAATATGTAAAGATCACGACGATGCACTATCTTCAACAGATCGAGAAGACTGTTGAGAAGAAAGATCATAAAATCACATGAACGAAGTTTCTTGAGACTCTTCAGCAATGCTTGCTTGACGCGAAGTCACTTCAGAATCGAGCAAACAATTTATGAAATATCATTATAAAAAGAAGTGATCAAACATGTGTATCATTCTTTCTGAAACTCAACAAGACACATTTTCAAAATCATGTTGAGATCATGAAATCTGAGAAAGTGCTATTGTTCAAATTTCTGAGTAAGCTACTTCTTTTAAACAAGATCAAGTTAATCATATTAACTTTCGCTCAACGAAGCAAGATGTTCTGTCAAGAATTGACAAAGTACATCGACATGCAGCATGCTTTGAACTATGCTCAGCAGAATTGACAGTTGAAAACAAACTCATTTCTTGAAAATTAATCATACAAGAAGAGTTTGCAAAGTTTTTTGCAAAGAATTAATAGTCAAGAAAAAGAAGAATACTTTAATGATCAACAAGAGTAATGAAAATCAGAATTGAGAGAAACAATCTTTTGAAAGAAAAAATATTGCAAAGTCAGTGAAGAGACGTGCATCAGATGCAAATTTAAAGATCACGCAGAATTGAATTGTTCAAACTCATGATTCATCTTTTCAGAAGTTTTCTTCTCAAAAGCTTCTTCTGCTTTTAACAACATTCTCATTGTCAATGTCTTGAAAAAAGATTTAACTCAATAAATTTCTCTCATTTATCAATCACTCAAGAAAAGAAAGCAACTGAAGAGTATGAAATTCAATGAGTCAACTCAATCAGTCAACTGCTCGTTGAACTGAACGCGTTGACAATGTCAAAGAACTCAAACTCAGTCACAACATCATTCATTCTTATAGTCAAGATTAAGTCAAAACATCTTGATCTTCTTGAAACTTGAATCATGATGAACATTGAGTGTATGCTAAACGTGATTCATCACAATCTCATGAAATGTTTAAATAAGATCAAGAATATTTATTCTTGAAAGTTCGCGAAAATTTTCTTCAATGATAATTCAATGCAACTACACAAAACAATACTGCTTGATTTGAACATTCAGAACTTCAATGAAAGCAATCTATGCATCTTGAAAATCTTTATCATTGTTGAATACATTTCAGAGAATTTCATGTTAAATCTTTCATTCTTTGAGAAGCACAATTTCATTCACGAGTTTGCTCATCAACACTTACGCTGAAGAATCTTGTATACTCAGAATAAAAGAAATAAACTATCTCATTGAAAAACAGTTTCAAAATCATTTTACATGATGTTCAATGAAGCAAAACTTGCGTCAAGTCTTTTTGCATGCAATATTCATCAGTCTAGCTTCATGAAAAAAGTCATTCTCAAGTTTTTTCATTGATGTAATCATCAGAGAGAACGAGAAGTCTCAAGCGCTCAATTGACTCAGAATCTCAAGCAACAGAGCATCATAATACACATTCAATTGCTTCTAAATGCTCTGTACGACTTTTTAAATTTCTCAGTGACAGAAGAAAACTTTCAACTCACACAGATTGAAAATATGATAATTGATCAATTCTTAAATGTTTTAAAAGAATTTATGAATTTCGCGAATTTCTTCACTCAAAAAGTCAAAGTTCTTTCGACTCATGAGTTTCACGATCATGCTATTTGCATCAAGAAGAGTCGTATTGCTTTTTGAGACTTTTTGTACAATCTTTTTGCAGTTGAACTCATTGCACAAAAAGCATATATTGAGAAACAGCTTCAAGCAAACATGATACAATACTTCATCTTTTCAGTCGAGATGTTCATGCTCTTTACATCTAAAAAAGATGAAACGCTGCAATCGTGCGTTAATTATCAAAAGCTCAATGCAATCATTCTCAAGAATAGATGTCTTCTTTCATTGATTAATGAAGCTCTTAATCATCTTGCAGATGTCAAGTGATTTATCAAGCTTGACATCAAGAACGCGTTCAACAAACTTTGCATATGAGAAGAAGATGAATGAAAGATGACATTTCATACGAGATTTAACTTATACAAGTATCTCGTGATGCTCTTTGATCTTATCAATGTATCGACTTTCTTTCAGATCTATATGAATCAGACTCTGTTCAAATTTCTTGACATCATTTATCTCATTTATCTGAATGACATTCTGATATTCAACAAAATTCGCAAGAAACATGTTCATCATGTACAACAAATTCTTGACAAACTGCAGATTTTAAAGCTCTACATTAAGCTCTTCAAATGCAAATTCTTCAAGAAAGAGCTATTCTTTCTAAAATATAAAGTAGAAAAAAGAGAAATTTCAATGAAGAAGAATTGAGTGCAAATCATTCAAGATTGATCACAATAGAGAATAATGAAAGAAATTCAAATGTTTCTCAACTTTGTCAACTTTTATTGTTGATTCATAAAGAATTATTCAAGAATAGCATCATTCTTGATTGATAATCTCAAAATGAATCTCTTTTTTAACACAAAGTAAAGATGAATTCTTAAAGAATAAATGAAGTGAATTGAATTCATCAACAGTGCTCAAAATGCTTTTCAGAAGTTGAAAGTCATCTTTGCTCAAAATGTTGTTCTTCAGCACTTCAATTTTGTGAAAGTCATAAGATTGAAGATGAACATCTTTGAATTTACAAAGAAAGTGATAATATTTCAACAAACAGATATCACACTCGAAAATTTACATTGACACTCAGTAATCATCTGATCAAGAAAGTGACAATCGATTGAATGAAACTATGATGCACATGATCAGAAAATGCTGACAATTGTCGAAAGCATGAATCATTAAAGACATTATTTAAAAAAAACTTGACATGAAATAAAGATAATCAACGATCATGCAAATCTTCAACACTTCATAACAACAATCAAGCTTTTTTGCAGACAGATGAAGTGAGTCAATAAACTTACTATGTACAACTTCAAGATCTTCTATCAAAAGAGAGTGAGCAACTTTGTTAATGACTTGTCAAGAAAACTCAACTATGAGAAAGATATTGACGCAGATGAGAAAAAGTTCACTCATGATCTAACATACATGAGAAAACTCTTAAAGAATTTCTTGAGTCAGTCAGCATCAACACTCGTCATCTTCACTTGACAGTTCAAGACTCTGAGCATCAAGAATCATGAAAAGATAATTATCAGATTATTCGAAAAGATCATTAACTTATCAGCATTCGCGAAAAGAATCAGAGAAGTTTCTCAGACTTTGAAGAAACTCTCGACTGCGAACAAAAAGTCTCAATGATGATTTCAAAACATCATTATTTCTCGTTAGAAGAACATCTGCTTTCATGAAAATATTGAGTCAATGTTTACTACTGTAGTTGAAACTAGAAGAGACGTCTGTTCTTACAAAAACATTGAGTCAACATTTATCACTATTGCTGAGACTGAGAAAAACGTCATTCAGATGAGATGAAAACACAGAAGAGCAAATTCTTCTGTTGAAGAGAGTGAATGTTTGATCATGAATCAGAGCGAGAGTTCAACTATGTGTCATCTCGCTGACAAAAGCAAATGTTTGATCATAAATCAAAGCAGAGTTTCAACTATGCATCGTTCTGTCGAGAAAAGCGAATGTTTGATCATGAATCAGAGCAAAGTTTCAACTATGTGTCATTCTGCTGAAGAGAATAAATGTTTGATCATGAGTCAGAGCAGAGATTCAATCATGTGTTGTTCTGCTGAGAAAAGCGAATGTTTGATCACAAATCAGAGCAGAGATTCAACTATGCATCATTTTGCTGAAAAAAAGAAAGCTTTAATCATGAGAGAGAAAGTGAATGCATCAGAGAATCATTTTGTTGCAATTCAGAATGATTTAAATGAGACAGATGATGCGGTCTTGAAGTTTATGAAAATTCATAAATGCTTCAATTCGTTGATACAAAATGATGTTCTGATTTCAAGCTTTGTTGACTTTGCAAGCTATCTTTTCAAGAATTTGACTCAACTGATCTGCAAACAGCAGAAAATGAATCATCTCGTCATCACAGTATGAGAATTAATGAAAAAGAGAAATTCAAGCACACATGATATTGAGATTGACTTCAGCGTCTTCATGATCAACTGATCAAAAGAAATCACAGATGATATCATGATATTTCAAGAATTCATTTATGTCTTTGCATAAAATAAATTTAGAGCAGAAATTATGAAACAACATCATGACAGCTTTCTTGCAGAATATCTCAACTTTCAATGATGTTTAAAGCTTGTTCAATGAATCTTCAACTGATTGTTTGCAAATAAGAACATTAAGAAATACTGCAGAATTTATAAATCATGTCAACAACATAAGACACTACGTCACAGAATTTGAGAACTTCTGAATAGTTTGTTCATTTCTTGAAAAGTATGAAGAAGCATTATCATGAACTTCATCATCGATCTTTCTGACAGCACAAGCGTCTCAGATATCTTCTACAACAGCATTATGATTGTAGTTGATCATTTTTTCAAGATGACGCACTACATTTTTATTCAAAAGACAATGATTACTTTTGATTTAATCGATCTCTTTCTTGACAGAGTAGTTCAATATCATGAGACTTCTGATGATATAGTTTCTGACAGAGATTTCGTATTTACATCACACTTTTGAACGTCACTGTGCTATCATCTTCTGATCAAGCAAAAACTTAGCACTGCGTTTCATTCTTGCATTGATGATCAAATCGAAAGACAGAATCAAATTCTCAAGACTTATCTTCAAGCGTATTGCAATGATGTTCAAAATGATTGAATTTATCTTCTTATCATGATCGAGTTCTTCTACAATAACAACGTTTACATCACAACATCAATAACATCATTCTTTGCAATCACAGAAAGACATTCAAGAATGAAGTTCAGCATCAAGAATCATTCAAAGAAATTAAAGTCAATCACGAATTATGCAATGAGAATGAAAAGATTGCATGAGAATCTTCGCTACAAACTTGCAGAGACAAACGTTGACTATGCAACTTAGCATGATAAAAGACACTCTGTTAAGATGTATCTTGTTAATCAGTTAATGTGATTGAATGTCAAGAACATTTAAATCAAGAAGTCTTTCAAGAAACTTGAAGTCAGAAAATACAAATTGTATAGAATTCTGAAGCATCTGAGCAGACAAGTCTATCGTCTGAAACTGTTTTCAAAGACGTGTATACACTCGATATTCAATGTCAGCTTGCTGAAATCTTTCTGCTCGAGAGAAAGAAAATTGAATGAGTCGCTCATGAAAGATCTTGAGCTAGAGAAAGAGATACATGATAGCTGAAAGATCGACAACATACTGAATAGTTGCATACAGAATGATCAGTTGCAATATCTGCTTAGTTGAAAGAACTTTGAAGCTTCAGAAAATATTTGAAAATCATTAAACTGTCTTAATAACTGCAAGACTTTATTGAGATTTTTTTATCACAAACATTTCATCAAGTTTGAAAGTAAATCATTAACGTCATTATGAAAGATCACAAGTATGCATAAAACGAAGTAAAAAGATTGATAACTATTTTATTATCACTAGAAAAGAAAAAAGAAAAGAAAAACAAGACTTTCTTACTCAATCATTCTTGTCAATACTCGACTCAACAGTCTAAAAAAGTTGTTAGCAGATGCAGAAATTGATACATGAATAATTCATGAGTTTCATATGATATGTGTATCATTCAACTCTCACTTTCTCGAAAATTCAAAAATTGATGAAAGTAAACTTTTGCAACTATTAATCAGATAGCACAAACATGCACAAGCTATTGTATTGACAGAATGAATGAAATAAGAAGCTCATATCAAAGTTTACTACATTCTTCATCTCTTCAATAATAAATTGCGTGATCAACGTTAAAGACGAGAAAAGAGAAGAAGTCATCGATAGAAATGAATCAGATGAGAGCGAGACATTCTTCATCTTTTCAATGATAAACTGCGTGATCGATGTTGAAGATGAGAAAAGAGAAAAAATCATTGACAGAAATGAATCAGGCAAGAATAAAGACAAAGAGACACAAGAGAGCGAAGAGAACAAGAATGAAGATGACATCACAAAAGAGCATGTTTCAGTTGCAACAAAGACATTCTGATCTTTCAAATGCATCGTAAGAAAAGTCAGAGCACTCTGAGTCTGAGTAATCAAGATGAGTCAAAGATTGTCATAATTTTCAATCTGCTTTCACAAATCTTCAATTGTTACGATTCTAGCTACGCATCTTCGTTGATAGCTATGTTGATGACTATGTTGATGACTATGTTGATGGCTATCCTGAGAGCTATCGTCGATCGCTCGCCGCTAGGGCATAGGCTTGTTTCGAAGTCAATCCTATTCAGAGTTAGCTTATGTTCTTCTGAGTCATATAGATAGTCGATCCTTCTCTTCTAGATACTTTTCTTTCTTAGCATTTATATACTCGTTACATTACACTCATATGACTCGCTCTATGCTGATCTCTAACATTATATAAATGCTTCTTCGTTACAGACGAAGTGAAATAATCTGCATTGATTCTCGAGTGCTTCTGTCGATCCTTCAACCCACTATCGACATTTGGTCTAGCCGACTTGCAATCGTCAGCAGCACTCATCTTTCTTTTCTCATGAGCTGATTCAGCGAGAATAAACAAAAGATTCGAACTCGTACGCTGATCAGCGAGTATAAACAAACGATCGAAACCATTCGACTAGATCAAAGATCAGCGAATTAATCGTTCATTCAGATTCGCAAGAAATTCTTCGAATTTGTTGAACAATCAAACGAGATCAGTCATAGAACTGCGTGAAGTCTCTATCTCGAGAAGCAAACTCTCAGTGAGTCTGCTTCAATGACATCGTCAATGCGATGATCTACTCGCTCTCATCGCTCTATTCATCAGTGAATCTGATCATACGTTCACGTGCAACTAGTGAGCCTGCTACAATGACGAGCTCAAAGTTGATCTCTTCGATGAGCAAGTCGATCAGTGAGTCTGCTTCAATGACACTGTCAATGCGATGATCTATCTTCTCATCGTTCTACTCATCAGTGAATCTGATCATACATTCACGTGCAACTAGTGAGTCTGCTACAATGACATCTTTCGTCAATGCGATAATCTATCTACTCACATCGCTCTACCTATCAGTGAATCGATCTGTCGACTCGTTCGCGTGCAACTAGTGAGTCTGCTTCAATGGCACTTCTACCTCGCATAGTGAGCCTGCTACAATAGGCATTTCGATTCTACACAAGACTAAGGAAATACATTCATGCGAACATGAATCGTTGAAGGAAAAGAGTAATGTTACGATTCTAGCTACGCATCTTCGTTGATAGCTATGTTGATGACTATGTTGATGACTATGTTGATGACTATCCTGAGAGCTATCGTCGATCGCTCGTCGCTAGAGCATAGACTTGTTTCGAAGTCAACTCTATTCAGAGTTAGCTTATGTTCTTCTGAGTCATATAGATAGCCGATTCTTTCCTTCTAGATACTTTTCTTCCTTAGCATTTATATACTCGTTACATTACACTCATATGACTCGCTCTATGCTGATCTCTAACATCAATGATCTTGTTCTGTCTTGCAATTTGACACAGCAAATCATTAATTTAAGTCTTTTATGTCATCATTTGCTTTTACATCTCTCTGCAATTGATAGTCGCGTCTTCAACATTCTTCTTCATTTCACTGATATCATCTTTGTTAATCTTGATATCAAGAACGAGAAAACACAGCTTCTTCTTAATATATTCTTCAAATTCAAGAAACATTTGATTCTGAGTTGAATCAAGAGAGAGATCACGAGAGATAATCATCATCTTCTTGATCACAGACTCAGAATCAGATGCAATAAAGAATGAAGCAAAGCTTGTGCAAGATCGAGAAGAAAGAAGACTTAAGCAAAGTGATGAAGAGACAGAACTGACGAAATTGAACTTAAGATCAAACGTAATCTTGATATGAGAAGAGTTTGAGTGAGACAGAAAAGTGCTTAAGTCAGACGAAGAGAGAGCAAAGCTGACAGAAATGAGCATCAAATCGTTCTTGAGTGCTCTAAAAAGCATCAATTAATCATTAAATTTTCACATCTTGAAGCTACTGAAAATTGTACTTACGACTCATACTTGCAATTTGCTTCGATAACGATGCATAGTGTGCATTTCTTGAAATTCTTTTCAATAGAAAACTTTATTTTTACGCAGTTTACATTTCTTTTCATGCACTTTTTACATTTATTCAAGAATTGTATCACAACTTCTTTGCTGTACACATTCAGAGCTGTTTTGTGATGCTGAGTTAATGACGTGAGATTTCTCATATAAAGAGAAAGAGAGACAGATTTCTGATCAAAGATGACGTGAAGATGAGAGAATTGAACGCAAGCAGCAGACACAGCGAGCGCGCTGACGTGAGACGAAGAATCAATAGCAAAGAAAGCAAGCAGATGTGATGCAAGCACATTTCATGTTTTAAGAAAGAGATACGACAAAGAACTGTGTCACTCACTTTTCTTAAACTTCTTCATCTTCATTTAAGATATCATCAGCTCATCATCATTAAATCAAGAAGCTGATTCATACTCATTATGATCATGATATTCAAAGAAATTGTACAAAACTACTTTACAGAATGAATAAAAGATTGAGTAAAATAACAAAGTGAAGACTGAATGTGAAAATAAAAGTTGAAGAAGAAAGAAAGCTGAAGATCACGCAGAAGATAAAAGAGATGAGTCAACAAAAATTCATTACTTCATAATAAATAAACATAAACATCAATGATCATCGCTTTCGCGCTAGTCACAACAAACAACAGAAGCACTATTCTTTTGTTCACTGTTTACTTCTACTATCTGATACTATCTTCTGCTTGTTGTCTGCTTCTACTATTGAATATCATTCATAGAACAAAAAACTTTGAATCGAGCAAATCTCAATTCTCGCTACAATTGTCATCATGAAAATTCAAGTCTAATTGACATGCATGCGCTAATAAAAGAAAGCATCAAGATCATGATAACACATTGCATAACTACATAAAATGTCTGCAAAGCAACAGTTGAAATATAATGAAACAATGAGATAATTGTCAGAATTCAGACTTACAAGAATCAGAGAATAGACATGAATGTTACTGCTGATCATTTAGAGATTTTACATGAGTTGCAGAGAATGCTCAGTCTACGTCTCAAGAATCAAAGATTAAAGAATATGCTATCATCAGAATCTAGATCAGACATGAATGCTACTGCTGATCATTTAAAGATCTTACATGAGTTGCAGAGAATATTCAGTCTACGTTTACGAGAATCAGAAGTTAAAGAATATGCTATCATCAAAATTTAAATCTATGAGAATTAAGAGAATAAACATGAATGCTACTATTGATTCTTTAGAGACTTGATGCTTGCAACTCAGAGAATAAAACAATGCTCAGATGTTATCAAAAGAGTCTTAAGAACACAATTATGCACAACGAATTCTGATATCATGCGTTGCATGACGTCATCGCTTTTCTGCTTGCAATCGTTCATAATTCAACAACGAGAACGTTGTTATTAAGAGAAAGAATAATTGTCAGAACTCAGATTTATGAGAGTCAGAACTCTTCATAGAATAGAGAACAGACATGAGAACTATTCTTCGACATTATCATTGATTTCTCAGATGAGAATCTGAGTCTATGAGAATCTTTATCATCGATTCTCAGAGTCTCTGAGTCTATCAAGAATTCAAGTTACATACAATCTTTGATGTTTCATCGATGATAAGAGTTCAAGTCACATACAATCTTCAAAAGATCTTGCATGAGTTGCATTTAATCTTGCTTATCTCATCAACGATGCTTAAGCTTAGTCTTCTGAGTATATAAAGAAGAATTCACTTTTGTATTTCATAGTTTAGTGTTAACTTTCTATATGAATAAATATTACTAAACTACTATCAAATTTGATCGTATTATCTACGCGCATATTCTCTAGTGTGACTGCACATTTCTTGAGCTACTCACATTGTGAACATCAAAGCTATAATGAATATAATTTGACACACTATGTTCTTCTGTTTATTATCACTTCATTATTTAATGATATTATAATGCTTGAACATTTTCAAATCTGAGTATTCTGATATGAGTTAAAATCTATGATTCAGTTGATTCAAATCAAGAGATTCTTCATGATTATTTAATCTTTTCACTTTCGTTTTCGTTTTCGATCGAGATTTTCTTTTAATAACTTATTGTTCAGATTCTTTATATATTTCATCAGCTGTATAATTCATTCTTTGTACAGCTGATGCAAAGAATCAAAAGTTATAAGATTGTGAATGTTAATAAAATAATGTTTTCATGCAAAGTTATCTATTACATAAACTTGCATGTCGTTTAATATATCATCATTGTCGTTGACATTCTTTTATTCAGTTGTAGTTGCTTAAGTTTGCTGAATTCAAATCAATCTCTGTGTATATTCATATATTTGCTTTGATCAATGTTTGCAAAGTTTCTGACATCTGTTTAAAAATACAGTATAAAGTATACAATGCTGATTAGTCTTGACTTCAATAATAAGTACTTACTTTTCGTAGTTTGTAAATATTGATTCAAGTATAAAATAGCACTGACGTGTGAAATCATTTGCGCATAGCAGAGAAATGCTCTCGATTACGTAAGTTTTCAATGCTGTGATGATTCTTAGCGTCTTCAGCATTATTGAAAGAATCACGAAAGATTTGACTTATGCTTTAAAATTTTAGTCATAATCATGTGATAAATATTAAACTTAGTCTTTCTATTAATCTCTTTCACTATCAAAATGAATCTCAATAGCAGAGTTTCAAGACTGATTTGACTTCATTGAGTTTTTTAAGTCAAATTGTCAATAGTGAGATATATTAATCACACAGCGACGTTATCATGATGTTAAGTTAGAACAGTCTTATCTGTTTCAAGTAACACAGAAACAAATATATCATCAGTTGAAATATTATTCTGTCTGTGTCATCATCAGTTTGCAGTATACATCTTGCTATATATTCAACTTTCGTTTGTGTTGTACTGTTGAATTGATGTATATGTCAATTTGTTTGCAAAAGACGAATGATTAATGAGAAATTGTATAATCAACATCACATCATGACATTCGATGTAGTATTTCTTCGCTGATACGTTGATGACTTTGAACGTGATTTCAAAAGAATATCAAAGTCACTTGTCATTGAGAATATTTCTTGAAATGTTGTTTATCAATTGATATAGCTGTTTCGTGTTTTTGAAGCTTAAGAGATCATGTATCTTCTTAAGTTTTTTGTCTTGAAAGAAGTGATTGATGAATTTTTGAGTACATCTAGAATGAAGAAATCAATGAGCTAATGTGTAGTGCATTGCTGATGCAAAAAGATAATAAAGTCAATTGAATGTATTCTTCTTTTTTATGAATGAGTTCATCACTGAATCAATTATGAATCTTCTTTGTCTTGAAATTTGATTGAGCGACTTCTCTGTCTTCTTTTTCATGATATTCATATAGCTTCTGACGTTGATTGATGAGAAGAACGAGAAAATATCAAAACTTCAAGAAAAGTAATTTGACTTCTCATTTGAATTATTGATCATCGTCTCAGCAATCTGTGTCTCAAAGTATTTGTTTTTTTCTGACTCAAATAACATATCAACTCAAATTTTCTCTTTCTTCAATATATAATCATTTGATTCATGTGTTGTTTCTATCTTCTTTTTAAATGTTTTTATCATCAGCAAAGTTAAGTTCTTGATCGTTTTTTTAACCACTTTTTTGTTGAATTTTCTACGTTGTACTTGACAGAATGCAACGTGTAGTTCAAAATCTCTTACTGTTGTATATAACTTTTCACAAATCACATAAACATGATTCTATTTCATTTTTGAAAGATGATTATGATACTTGAGCAACAAGATAAACAATACTCTTGAGCACATAATGTCTGCTAGACTGCGAACTAGTGCATGTGAATTTTCAATCACTCGTTTGTATTATATTCAGTAATTGAAGTCAATATTTATGATACTTTTAACATGAATTTTAAGAAAATCAATTTCGATCTTAGATCTTTGAAGAAATCATAGTAATGCTGTGACGTAAGATTCAAAAGAGATTGTAAGTTGATTTATTCTATTTCTTAAACAGAATGTGTTAAATTAACATTATTATAACATGCATTAAAATAGAATAATAATAATAAATTCATACATTCTTGTGACATCGATTAGATCGACTCATGAGAGATTCTATGCTATGTGTGTTGAGTGAACAAAATTCTCTGAGATAGAAAATCACTCACTATTTATACAACTGCTTCACGCAGTTGAAACAACAAGATTAAAACTATTTATCAAATTTGTTTGCGTTGATCGCACGTTAGAGAATGAGTGTTCTAGTCACTTTAAATTGCTTCAGAAGCTTTGTTTTCATCATCATTCTCGCTGCTGCTTTGAGATCTTTCGTGATCGCAACAATTATTCAATAGTTCAAGAAGTTGACATTGCATAGCATTTTCAATCGCAGATGCATTCAGTTTGAGCAGTGCATGAGTACATGCTTCGCTGTCTGATGACTTCGTTCGCAATCACATCGCAAGCTATTCATGCTCAAAATGTTTCTTAAGTGCAGATAAACATTAAGATTTATGCATTCAATTCTGATGTAAGTTGCAAGAATGCTTTTCATCTTCTGAAAATCATCACGCATCTTTATCATCTTGTTGAATAAATGAGATCTTTGTGCTGAGATTGCATTGACATCTGCGATGCATTTCTTGTATTTTTCTCATTATTGCTTTCATTGATCTTTGTGATATAACACTATTGCAATGCTATTGCTTGTTGAAATCATTGTAAAGAGATCAAATCATCTGCATTTAAACTGCATTCTTACATCTTCTTGAATAAATGTGTTCAGAAGCACTATTTTCTTGATGACAGAAAAGCGAAAGATGAGACGATTAATTTTCATCAGTCAAGCGCGTATGAGTTTGCATGCTCATCTAGTCTCTTGCGTTCTGTTGTCAACTCAACTGCGTAATGTGACTTTATTCTGCAGCATGTTCAGATGAACATGCAGCGAACTTATGTACATTTCAATCTCTAGCGTTTTGATGCTTACTCTTTTAAATGCTTTCACAACGTGATGTAAATTCTGATTCTGTAAAGTTTCTAGTCTGCATTTCTTGTCTGACAGTTCTCTTTCTTTGTCACGCTGATGTCAGACTGATGCTTCGAATGCGATTTCTAATCTCACTACAGCTGAGTACACTTGTCTCACTTTTGTGAAGATTGTTTTTCATGTGAAGACTTTTAAATGATTAAGTGCAAGTATTTATGATGTGACTCACTTTTATCTGTCAAAGATGTGCATTTCATTGCAGTTTCATGTTTAGTTGAATCTTTAAAACTTGCACGTCTGACTTCAATTTAATCACTGAGCTTTTTATTTGTATACTAGTCATCATGTTGAATTTTCTCGATTTTCTAGTGAAATGTGTGAGCTTGTATTTTTCTGATGCAAACGTTTCATCATGAGTTTAAGCTCACTTCATGCAGACGTTGTATGTCTTACTCAGTGTTTTGCAGATTTCTTTGATAAATTTGTCATATGCTAGAATATTGATGTCATTTACAAAGTCAAGCACTTCAATTTTAATTCTCAGTGCTTTGCGTTTTTCAATTAAATTTGCGTTGAAAAATAGAAAGAAAACCGATGAAATGAAAAACTCTTGAAATATGTTTACGTTTATCTCGCGCATAGTGCTCATTTGCTCATTGAATATCAGCGACGTCTCTTTGTTCTTTAGAAAGCTGCATGCTCATTCAACTATGTAGTTTATCAAAAATATGTTGCATACGTTGCATGCAACATACATAAGACATGATCTCTATGCTGATTTTCTTCTTAGCGAGAGATAGTTTCTTGCAGCAGATTCACAGTTCAAGATGAGCAAAATCTCTTACTGCTCAAATTTCGACAGTTTACTTCTTAAGCATGAGTCGCAGATGTTTCATCAGCGATATGCATGCATATCACAGTCGATTTCTTCTTTAATCACATTAACATGTGCTACTGTTTTCTTGAACTATACAGACAATGTTTTCAACTAGAGATTGATTCTATCATCAAGACATTTAAGAGTCAAAGCTCAGTGAAAAAGTGAGATTCTTAAGATCAACAGTTGTTGTCATTATATATCATGTCTTGCAGACGTTTGCTTCGCTCGAAAGTGTGCAACTCATCTGTTTCATGTTATCTGTAAAGATTTCTTTCATGCAGATTAATCATGTTTTGCAAAGATGTTCATATGCTACACTTCTAATCAGACAGCTTAGTTCAATCATTCTTTACTAACTTGCTTGTGTTTCTCTTCTCTTAACGAAGTCTTTTCATCAGTGTAATTCTCATGTATAGAATGTTTATGTCTGAACGTTTGTTAAATGATATTAACAAGATTCTTGAGTTTGCTTGTGTTAAACTTAACAAGTCTCGTAAGTTGCTCATGTCATAGTAACAGACATGCAGTCTTAACAAGATTTATAAGTAGTTAGTATGTAGATTTAAAGAATGTTCGTGATTTGAATTCTTTCTGCTAATCATTCTCAATAGATCAAACACAAGAATATTCTGTCTCAATTCTTGTCATCGCGATGACGAGATACTGAATCAAATGATTTTCATAAGCGATTTTTCTCATAGTTCTGCATTCTATTTGACTTTCTCATCTGCATACAGATTTCTTGTAACATGCGCATTGAGATTGTCAAAGTCTGCGCGATCGTGAAAACTCTGCATGCGATCAACGCACAGCGCTTCATCATCACGCAGCATCTCAATGTCATTCAAACTTTTAATAATCTTTAGACTTTACTGTAGCTAAACAGTAAATTCGTAATCAGCATCGCGTACAGATGAGTTTCATCGCTGACTTACTAAAATAGAATAAAAACAGAATTCTTGATCACATATTTATAGTAGCAGTTTGTTGTATGTCAGCATTAAAAAAGTTTAACAATTTGTTTTAAGATGATAGACATTTCATTCTTAAGCAAAGACAGTGCAAGTTGAATACTTCATGATAAACAATAAATTCTGAAAATGCAACACGTTGAAATGCAATGAATAAAATACATGCTAGTTTAACAATATGATAAATAAAATATTTATTTGTTTAATAATATCATAATCTTTATTAAAATTAAAAAAAAGCACAGAAAGTTTTTCAATGATCAGTTATGCAATCACATGCACTCTGTTATCAAGCAAAGACGTAAGTTGAATATTTCATGAAAATCTGTAAAATATGAAAATGCAACACATTAAAATGCAACAAATAGAATACACGTTAGTTTAATGATATCATAATCTTCATTAGAATTAAAAAAGATCATATAAGATTATTTAAAAGCATGATCTCACTCATTTTCTTCAACTTTTCTATTTCATTTCATATATTTTACTCACTTCTTCATGTAAACTAAATGTGTAATATAGTTGAAAGATTAGTCACTTCTGTCTTGCACTTTCATATTCATTACATTCAATAACTTGCAATGAACAGATAAACTGAATGATGAAGAATAGATAAATACTCATAGTAAAGAAATGATATTAAATATCACTGTTTTCATGTTTCATAGCTTAACATATTGTATGCAAAGCAAATTTAATCATCATAACTTTAACTTCAGAATTGTTGATTGATCTTACTCACATCTTGCAACTTTTTTACTCACTCACTTTTTACAACTTCTTTACAACATCATCAGCTCACATATTATATCTTTCATCAGAACATCATATAGCACTCAGTGTTTAAAGATTTCATTGTGTTATCAAATTTAGTCTTATCAGCTTTTTTCAAACATCAAGTAATCAATATCATCAAAGATAAAAGTGAGTCTCAGTAGAAAAGTTTTATTTAAGCGCAATGAGTCAATTCATATCAAGATGTCTTTGATCTTAGCTAAATTTTTAACACAGTCATCAAAGCATTGATATGATAATTCTTCAACTAATGTAATTATCAAGATCTGTCAGCAAGAATTTAAATGAACAAAAGCTCAGTTTGATGTCATTCAAGATGAGATTTAAATAAAGATGATAGAAGCACAGCTGTTGAATTTGAAAATAAAGTTTACATTCAAGATTTCAAAGATCAAACTAGTTACAATTCTTAGAAAAATCATCACAGATCAGATCAAATAACAGATATCAAAGCAATGATGAATGATGATGCTCAGAGTCATGAATTTGCGCGTCTTTAATGCACTCAAGCATGTAAAAAGTGAGTCGATGAACATTCAGTCATTTTCATCAGTCGCAAAAAGAGAAGCTTCTGTCGTAGTTTCAAGCATGATGATGATGAAATTCTTCGATTTGCAGTTACTTATTCTCTTCAAGCTGCTGATCTTGAAGATTTGAGCTTATGAGTAATGAATGATGTTTCATACAAAAGAGATTGCAAGACAGAATGTTGAAAAGCTCAGTCAACTCATTCATCTTAATTATCAGAGATTTTGAATGATCATAAATGAACAGTTAAACTAGATTAGAAACTATCAATATAAAAGAATGATATTATTATTACTATTCAAGCTGATTATGATTAACTTGAGTGACTTGATAGAATTTGAATACAAGACAATACATCAGATAATGTATAAGATGAAAGATAAAAAGTGAAAGAAAAGAATAAAAATTCAACTTTTATATACATGAATTGAGTAGAATCAAGACTAAACAATAGTTTTATTGATTTAAAATTGCAGAAGTTTATGCACATAATTGAAATGATTAAAACAGAATTGTTGAAACTAAATTAACATGATGATGATTAAATTGATGACTTGATTAATGACTTGATTCATTGAATTGCAAAACAGATTTAATGAATCAAGATTATTTAAAATATCAATGATTTATGTTTTAAATTGAGTTGATGATCTGACATCATGACATTTCTGCATATGCTAATTATGAGTTCAAAATTATTTCAATTCTGACTCAGCTTTCTGCATATGTTAATCATGAGCTCAAGAATTAATGTTATATAGTTAAAGTAGTTAAAAGATAAACAGCAAGAGCGAAGTATTGAAGCTGTGCATATGCACAGCTTGAGCGAAGCATCGAGAAAACAGCACAATCACAAAATGAGCGAAGATTATTCTACATATGCTTAACATATGCACAAAACATGCAAAATTATGAACTCAACTTGTGACATGCTCATCAACAAGCTATCGCTCACGTTATTCTCATCAGATTTTTCTCATGTGTTTTTTTCTTCATTCTCATCATTCTGCTCATGATTTGCACTATTACTTTTCTCATCATCTTAGTATATGCGTGACATATGCGAAGTGCAACACTCATCTTCAAATCATTTAATCAACTCATTATCTCATCAGCTCGATTTTGAGCGTTGATTAGACTGATCGTCAAGTTGAGTTTTCATATTTACATTCTGACTCGACTTGAGTACTCGAATCGAATCTCATGACTCAACTCGATATTGATCTCGAGCCGAGTTAGAACTCGCTGACTCGACTCGACTCGTCAAGCAATCGAATATAACGTCAAGAGAGCTAAATATAGAAATTTTTCCGGTTTTTCGCCTTTGCATTATCTTTTTGCATTATTTTTTTGGTAGAAAGTCATAAAGAAGAACATGAAGAGAAACATGAAGAGAAACATGAAGGGGAACATGAAGAAAAACATGAAGAAAGTCATAAAGAGAAACATGAAGGGAAACATGAAGGGAAACATGAAGGGGAACATGAAGGCCGTTTGGTAGGAAGCTTTGGTAGAGGGCTATGGTAGGAAGCTATGGTAGAGAGTCATGACGGGGAACTATGAAGGCTATTTGGTAGGGAGCCATGGTAGGGAGTCATAATAGGGAGCCATAATAGGATATCTACCTACCTACCTTCATGTCTTGGCGGGTCGGGTCGGGAATTCCGGGTCGATACTCGATTTCAACCCTCTGACCCGGCCCGAATACTCGGGCCGAACATCTCGACCCGACTCGAATACTCGGGCCAAGAATCCTGACCCGGATCGGGTCTTGGCGGGCCGGGAACCCGGCCCGACGCGGTCAGTCTAGCGTTGATGCTTTCGTCGTTCATCGATGTTTCTTTGTGCTCAGTTGATGCTGCGCATATGCATCGACGAGGCTTTGATGACCAGATGTGAATTTATTTGTGATCTCGCTTAATGCTCTTGACATATGCTTCGCATAGGAATCGAAGCTTTTCCAACCCGACGCCAGATCTTGAATGTGCGGGGCATATGTCAATTTTAAAGTTCAACCCGACGCCAAGAATTTTTTCCGACCCCGGCTCAACTTTTCCAACCCCCCGGCCAGCTGTACCCCCTCTTCCAGTATATACTCAATCAAACACTGTACTACCTTCTATCTTTGACACCACCAACCACTTGAATTAGGTGATATGGTATGATAATAGAACATTATCATACCATTTCCACCATTCCGAGCGTTGACGGCAGACCAATCGTGACATGCCTTGAAGGGTCCACGAGTTGTTGTCAGGGGCGAGAGGGTTGTTGAAGTTGACCAAATAGAACTAGAGACTTTTGCGACGGCTTCTGGGTCCGTGCGAGCCCGAAGTTCACAAAGCCGAGCTTCTATCAATCGGCGACACTCGGAAGGGAAAATACACGATCGTCAGAATGTCCCGCGACAGAGGTTAATGCAAGAGCCGGATCCGAACATGACCGCTGATTAGACATTTGGTTCCGTTCTAGAGAAGCAGCGTCGACTCTTTTAATACGTGCATCGTGTCTTTTCTCTTCATTCTTCTAATAGCTCTCGTGACCTCCACTTTCTTGGATAGCTGAACTAATCAAGATGAAATTTCTCTGCCTACCTGGGGCCTTTGGTAATGCTAGGGTACGTTTTGCACATGATATACAGCCCCGTCCACGCGATGCGAGAGAGGGTCATTCGGAAGTTGCTGATTTCAATTGCTCGTTTTCGAGTAGACCTTTCGAGTCCAGCTAGGTGAGTGACATGAAGTCTTCTCTGTATATTCCGTGAGTGTCAGGTTGCTGACTCGACAACAGCTCCACTTTGCGATCAGCTTGAATCGGACATTGCCGCCAGTTTCTGCTTCACTCAGGGCTCATTCGAAACCGTGCCTCCACGCGGATTCGAAAAATACTTCGGATCTGGCCCCCACTACCGCTTCATGCCACCAGATGAGGCAATTGAAAATGACGTGCATGATGTAGTGCGATCATTGCCGCATGCAGAGACTCCCGAGGAGACCATGCGTGTCGCGCTGGAACAATCACATGGTCTCAGGTCCTTGCAAGTATCGCAGGCCGTTAAAAAGATTCACAAGACAATGGACGAAGAAGGCGACGTCGAAGGTATCATCGGCTATTCTGAGGGTGCTATGATCGCTGCATCTTTCATTCTCGACGAACAACGCCGCAGCAGAGATGAAGGCATTGAGCCACGAGTTAAATGCGCTGTCTTCATCTCAGGATGGCCGCCTATAGACTCGAATACAGGGCTACTCGTCTTATCAGACGAGACTGAAGATGTCATTGACATTCCGACCTGCCACGTCATAGGTGCGTTGGATCAAATGATCCATGGCGCGATGGCGCTTTACAACCTCTGCGACCCAGATCGAGCCGAGCTCTTTGACCACGGACACGGGCATCTAGTTCCAAGGGAAGAGCGGACGGTGAAGGAGCTAGGTCAAGTGGTCCGCACCATGATCGCCTCTGCGAAAGCCGCTTAGCGGCTTAATACTTCCAAGATAATCATGTGTTGGCGTGGCTTCACAATCTCCCTCTTTTCGCAACACATAAAGGGTGCGTGTTTGCTCTCGCTCGTCATCCAGATGCGTCCTATGAAGCATCTCAAGATAGCTCAAATTGTGGTGGTAATCTCACCACAGTCATGCTCATCATCGTCGTCACTTTCATTATTCTGGTTGTCCTGGCGGACACTAATGTGGCGAATGATCAGCGTTTGCCCCTGCTGCGGCTTTTGCGGGATTCAGTTTGTTGACAAGATGGCATCGCGTGCACGTTAGCGTCTACTCACGTATACAAGTGCTAATATGCTTTGTCACAACGTAAAGCTGCGGCAGGTTAGTGAGCCTTAATATCATACGCTATCGTCACATTGCATAGCAACGGCATTAGCCTTATCATCATCAAATGTTCCCAAAACTTCTAACGAAGCTTGTGAAAGCAGAAATGCTGGTGATACTAAGGCCGTCGAGGATAAGGACAAAGGTCATCAGAGTACGCAACTGCCCATTCGAGACGATATGCCAGTACAGAAGGCATTAAGCCGACATAGTCCGAGAGATTATTAGATAGATATGCCAGTACAGAAGGCATTAAACCGACGTAGTCCGAGAGATTATTAGACAGGGTAAAGTAAAAAAAAGCAGCTTGCTATTACCACTGTAGGCCACGTGTTGGTCTGAAGAACGGTCATATGCCTGCTCTCAAACATTCAACTTAGCCTGAACTTCACATCCCTCTCCTCATATTTCCCCTCCTTTGCCTTCTTTTCTCTTCTGTACACCCTAGATTTCGAACTTTTGTCCTACCACAGCCATGGCTAGTCATGAAGTGCAGGATGCTTACCGAGGAGTTTGTGGTGTAGCCGCCTCCAACGAAACAGCCACCAATGTCTCAGTTGCAAATGATATATGTCCTAATACTGCATCACACAATGGAGTCGCTTCAAGTGGAGCTCATGCTAATAGAAAGCATCCTACTGGACCTGATACCATCGGCACACATGGCGACGGCGTCCATCTGAACGGAACTCACGTCAACGGAAATGGCTGCCTACATAAGAGGCCATCTCTCAGTGAAGCCCACCACAGCGGAGCTGGCCAGACTGGAATAACTCCAAAGGTAGAGCCATTGGCCATTATTGGGATGGCTTGTCGGCTTCCAGGTGACGTCAAGGATCCCATAGAATTCTGGGAAATGTGTACCCGCCTTCGAAATGGCTGGTCAGAGATACCAGCGAGCAGATTCAATGCCTCATCATTCTATCACCCGAATCCCGGAAAACTTGGTGCGTTTAATCCAACCGGGGGCAGTTTCATACAACAAGACCTTGCGCTTTTCGATGCCCCTTTTTTCAAGATCTCGTCACAGGAGGCACAATCATTAGATCCGCAACAACGAATTCTGCTTGAGTGTGCCTATGAAGCTCTAGAGAACGGGGGCGTTGCCAAAGAAGCCGTTAGTGGCGGAAATGTTGGCGTCTTTGTTGGCTCGTCATTTGCGGATTACGAAATGAACAACCTGAGAGACACAGAGAATATTCCGATGTATCAGTCGACGGGTAATGCGCCGTCGACACTCTCAAACCGAATCTCGTACTTCTTCGACCTTAAGGGACCGAGTATTTCAGTTGACACGGCCTGCTCTTCCAGTCTTGTTGCGTTACATTTAGCATGTCAGAGTCTTCGGCATGGAGAATCATCACAAGCGCTCGTCGGAAGCTGCCACTTGAATCTCACTCCTGAGAATTTCATCAGCATGTCCATGTCAAGGTTCGTTTGACACGATGAAAGCTTGAAACTTGATCCGCTTATGTGTGAAATTTAGACTCTTTTCGGACAGTGGAAGCTGTCATCCATTCGATCATAAGGGTCAATCGGGCTTCGGGCGTGGCGATGGCGCCGGCATGATCGTTTTAAAGCGTCTCAGCGATGCCATTGAAGCCGACGATCCCATCCGAGCGCTCGTCGTCAGCAGTGGTGTGAATCAAGACGGTGCCACCCAAGGCATGTCCATGCCCAGTGGCGCAGCTCAGGAACGTCTGATTCGTTCGGTCTACAAGTCAGCTGGGCTCGACCCTCGCGACACTGGCTATGTTGAAGCGCACGGCACTGGTACTAAAGTCGGAGATCCGATCGAGGCCTCCGCTCTTCATACTGTTTTTGGCGAAGGCCGAACCAAACGACAGCCGCTCTACATCGGTGCTGTCAAGTCCAATGTCGGTCACAGCGAAGGCGCTAGTGGTATCGTCTCAGTCATCAAGACTGCCATGATACTGGAGCGAGGCTTCATTTTACCTAATTGCGACTTTGAGAAGGCCAAGGAAAACATTCCGTTGGACCAGTGGAATATGAAGGTTCGTCATGACTTTGCTCGCAATTATACTCTTGTCCGTAAGCTCAAAACTGACAGTTTCAGCAGATTCCCGTAAGGCAAGCTCCATGGCCGGCAGGTAAGAAATATGCCAGCGTTAGCAGCTTTGGCTATGGCGGCACGAATGCCCATGTTGTACTGGCCAAAGCTCCAGCCAGAAAGCAATTATCGACACAGCCATACTATATCACGCAAGGGTTGCAGTCGCCTTCACCAATAGTGGTAAAGTCTCCCTCGCGTAAGGTCTTCGTCTTGTCTGGGAATGACGAACAGGCTGCGCGGACACAGGTGAAGAATCTAGAAATCTACTGCGAACAGAATCCCGAAGCGCTCGATCTGGCTCTGATGGACAATCTTGCTTATACGTTAGGTCAGCGAAGGTCTCGTTTGAATTGGAAGGTAGCAATCACCGCCTCATCAGCGAGCGAGCTGGTCAGTAAGCTTTCCGCGCTCAACACGAAGCCCAGCAGATCGTTTGAGCTTCCTGTTTTGGGATTCGTCTTTACCGGACAAGGTGCACAATGGCACGCCATGGGTAGAGAGCTTATGACTGCGTACCCGGTCTTCGCAGATGCTATGCTGAGAGCAGACGATGTCATCGCAGGGCTGGGCGCTACGTTCTCGATCGTTAACGAACTTTCGAAGGACCCTGGCTCCTCGTTAGTCTCGGTAGCGCATATTAGCCAGCCAGCTTGTACAGCTGTGCAGATTGCACTAACAGAGCTGCTTCGGTCTTGGGTTGTCCGTCCATGCGCAGTTGTTGGACATTCGAGTGGCGAAATTGGTGCTGCTTATGCCGGAGAACGGCTGAGTCTTGAAGACTGCATGTCCATCGCTTACTGGAGAGGCGTGACATCCCAGCGGCTAGAGGAGGCCAGCTTCGGTACCAAAGGCGCCATGATGGCCGTCGGCGCAGGCGAGGCAGCCGTCGCACCTTACCTTAACGTGTTGAAGGAGAATAGGGCAGTCATTGCCTGTGTCAACAGCGATGCCAGTGTCACAATTTCCGGCGACGAGGAGGCCATCATGGAGCTACAAGTTGCGTTGTCAGAGGACTGCATCTTCAACCGACGTTTGCAAGTCGGCGTGGCCTACCACTCGCACCACATGAAACGCATAGCGGAAGAATACCATGACAGCATTAGACATGTGGCACCGCAAAACTCGGATATCACTTTCCATTCCTCAGTTTACGGACGGCTGGCAAATTGGATGGAACTCGGCGCCGAGTACTGGGTTGACAACCTTGTTTCTCCAGTCCAGTTCTCCAAAGGTCTCCGAGATCTGCTTGCGAATGGCCGTTCGGCTGAAGGAAAGATAGTTCAGACGCTGGTTGAGGTCGGCCCTCACCCAGCTCTTGAAGGTCCGATCAAGCAGACGCTTGAGAACGATGGTCAAGGGCACCGTATACGATATATTCCAACTTTACACCGCAAGATGGATGCAATTGAAGCCGCACAACAGCTGGCCGGAACGCTCTTCAGCCTTGGGCTGAACATTGACTTAGGAGCAGTCAACTTCCCAGTTCCGCCAGAGCGGAAGCTGAGAGTCCTGACCAATCTGCCCAAGTACCCATGGACGCTCAACAAGCGCTACTGGCATGAATCGCGGGTCTCTCAGAATTTCCTTCACCGTCGATTCCCACGAAGCGATCTTTTGGGCTCCTTATGCACAGAAAGCGACGACATTGAGCCGCGGTGGAGAAACATAGTCCGTGCTGACGATCTACCCTGGATTCGTGACCACAGGGTCCAAAGAAAGATCGTATATCCTATGGCTGGCTACATTGCTATGGCGATTGAGGCCGCCACCCAGCATGCAAAGATACGACTTCAAGTTCCCGTGAGCATCTCCTTGCGCGAAGTCACTGCTGGCAAGGCTCTTATCATTCCCGACTCCTCTGCAGTTGAGACGGTACTTGCCTTGAGACCGTATGCTGAGGGAACTCGAGTTTCCTCGGATACATGGAGTGAATTCCGTGTCTTTTCCTGGTTCAAGGAGAAGGGCTGGGATGAGCATTGCCGTGGCCTCATTTCTGTGCAATCTGCTAGCAAACCGAATACCCTGACAGACCACGCCGGTACAATGGCGGCTGAGACTGCTGGATTGATAGCCTCGACAGAAGCATCTTGCGTTCGAAATGTTGCTGTTGATGCCATCTACCGCGCTGTTGAAGAGAAAGGGTTCCTCTATGACGGTCTCTTTAGAGGCTTGAAAAATTGTCGAATTGGGTCTAAATGCACGGTCATCGACTTCGAAGTACCCACTACGAAGACCAGCATGCCCTTTGAATACGAGACTGACTACATCCTCCACCCGACAACTCTCGACCTTTGCTTGCAGACTGTTTGGCCTCTGCTTGGTGCTGGCGAAAGCGGATTGAGAGGTCTTTATATGCCGACCTTCCTGAAGAGCCTTGAAATCTCCTCGATAGAACGCATTGCGCCCGAAAAGGCGCTTCGTATCTATGGCAGCCAATCTGAGGCCGAATCGCGGCTTGCGCCGGTCAACCACAGCTTTATTGTTGTCGATGCCGAGGATCCAGCAAGCGTCGTCATGCGCTTCGAGGACCTCACTATGACGTCTGTTCGAGATGGCGCTGACGTCTCTAAAACCGATGACAAGAGGAATCTGTGCTACAAGCTCAACCTGGAGCCTCACTTCGACTTCATGGATGCGAAGAAGCTTTTCAACGGTCAGAGCTCGAAGCTACCAGTGTCGTGTGATGCGTTCAGTCGCAGCTGCAAACAGGCCGTAGTCTGTGTTCAGCGGATGATCTGCCTCAATCCTCATATGTCCATCCTCGAGATTGGCGCTGGCGATGGTGCTGCTACCCTACCAATCTTGGAAACTCTTGGAGGTGGCGCCACCGGAAAGCCAGCGTGGTTCAATCGCTATACCTACACTGACAGCTCTGGAGATTCCTTTGAAGTTGCGAAAAAGAAGCTCGGCGCTTGGGAGAGTCTGCTAGATTTCAAGACCCTAGATATCTCAGCCGATTTCACAGCGCAAGGCTTCACAAAGAACTCTTTCGATCTTCTCATTGCTTGCTGTCCGCTTCAAACAGTGTCGAAGCAGCAAGAGACGCTCGCGCACGTGCACAGTCTGCTCAGGCCAGGTGGCAAATTCTTGGTTATCGACAATGCCTCTCAGTTCGACGGCCGGTCTGCTTCTGCACTCTCCGTAGAAGCATGGGGCGATCTTCTTTACGAGACTGGCTTCTCTGGTGTCGACGTGCACCTCAAACATGGCTCCGATGCTTCAAAGCAGCAGGGCAGCGTCATGGTCACGACGGCGAAGGCTCCATCAAGACAAACCGAGGAAGAAGTCGTTATTGTCTGTGGTGACGGCGCGTTGCAATTCCCACAGAAATTGCTCACAGACGGCATTCAAGCCTTGAGCGGCATGCGTCCCACCACAGCCTCGCTTGCAAACGTAGATGCGAAGGGCAAGCTTTGCGTGGTTCTCTACGAGATCGACGGGCCCAAATTATCCAAGTTGACCCCAGAGCTCTTTGGTGCCCTGCAGCGAATGCTACTGTCCGCGAGCGGCGTTCTCTGGGTCGTCCGTGAGGCATCGTCAACTTCGCCAGAGTCTAACCTGATCACCGGTCTTGCGAGGACAGTACGATCAGAGTCAGGCCTTCGTTTCGCCACCCTCGACCTCAATATCAGAGAGCACGTCGCAGATGACTGGGCAGTGAATCAGATCCTCCGTGTCTTCTCCAACGTGTTCGGCAATACTCGCTCTGTGCTTGACAACGGTGAAATGGAGTTTCTCGTCCGGGAAGACACAATCTCAGTTCCGCGTATCGTAGAAGACGTATCCACCCACGAGCTGGTCAAACGTGAGCCAAACGGGCTGTTGCTGCATGACATGACTTTCCGACAGACTGGTCGGCCCTTGAAGATGGCGCTCGATCAGCCAGGAATTCTGGACACCATTTATTTCACCGACGATGATATTGCGGTCAAGCCTTTGCCTGAAGACTACATCGAGATCCAGGTACAGTATGCCGGGCTCAACTTCAAAGACGTGATGAACGCAATGGGCCAGCTCAACAGTGACAATTTCGGGCTTGAGTGCAGCGGTATTGTCAGCAAGGTCGGCATCAAGGTGACTGATTTTGTCGTTGGCGACAAGGTCTGCGCAGTGGCGGACGGCACACTCGCCAGCTTTACCCGATGTCAGGCCACATGCGCATGGAAGGTGCCCGACATTGTCGGGATGGAGGCAGCATCTACTGTGCCCATCGTTTTCTGCACGGCATACTACTCTCTGGTTCATGTCGCGAGACTCCAAGCTGGTGAGAGAGTCCTCATCCATGCTGCCGCGGGCGGCGTTGGACAAGCTGCCATTATGGTCGCTCAAGCTATTGGCGCTGATGTCTTCGCCACGGTCGGCAGCATCGAAAAGAAGAAACATCTCATGGAAATATATAACATTCCTGCAAATAGGGTGTTCTTCAGCCGAGATCTCAGCTTTGCCGACGGCATCCGTAAGGCCACCAACGGTACCGGGGTGGATGTCGCCTTAAACTCCCTTGCAGGTGAAGCGCTCCGAGCGACCTGGGAGTGCATGGCTCCGCTCGGTCGATTCGTTGAGATTGGCAAGCGAGACATCAAGCGCAATTCAAGGCTGGAGATGTCACAATTCGACCACAATGTGACGTTCTCTTCCGTCGATTTGATGGTCATCTTAAGTAAGCGGCCCGCATTGATGAAGAGACTTCTCAAGGATGTATTTGCAATGTTCCAGAGCGGCGAAGTGAAAGCAGTATCTCCAAGATCCTGTTATCCTGTCTCCGAAGTCCACGCCGCCTTGTCTAGTCTACAAACTGGACGTGCAATGGGTAAGATTGCGATCAAGATGGAGGACGAGGCTGTGATCAAGGTAAGATCTACAGGCAGAGTCTCTCCAACGTCTAACAATGATTCCAGGTAAATCGTAGACCTATAACTACTGAAATGTTTCGCTCGGATGCCTCATACGTGATTGTCGGCGGCACGGGCGGTCTAGGACGCAACCTTGCGATATGGATGGCTGAAAACGGCGCGAAAAATCTTGTGCTCATCTCTCGAAGCGGAGGGGACCGAGCCACAATGCAAGATCTCGTCGAGAAGCTCCAGGGGAAGGGTTGTCAGGCTGTCATCTGTGCATGTGACATGAGCAGCAAAAGGTCTGTGAAGGAGATACTAAAGCCGACATTGAAGGCTCTTCCAGGCGTTGCCGGAGCAATCTACGGAGCCATGGTACTCAGGGTAAGTTGCCCTGAATCGTCACATTCGGACTCGTATTAACACATAGCAGGATGTTCTCTTTGAAAATATGACGTACAGTGACTACGATGCTGTCATCAAATCTAAGGTCGACGGAGTGTGGAATTTACATGACTGCCTCCTAGCCCGCCCGCTCAAGTTCTTCATCACCATTTCCTCTCTAGCAGGTATTGTGGGGAACCGTGGACAGGCTGCGTATGCCGCCACGGCAACATTCATGGACGCATTTGTCCAGTATCGCAAGGCCTTAGGTCTTCCCTGCTCAACGATCGATTTGGCTCCAGTCGTTGGAATAGGATATCTTGCCGAAAATCTTGACAAGCAGAAGATTGTGAAGGATGCGTTCGGCGGCGCTGCCGTCGACGAGAATGAAATTCACGGTCTTTTTGCCACGGCCGTCAGCAATGAACTCGAGACTACTTGCAACGGCCAATGTATCACAGGTATGAATGTTACAGAGGCCAACAGCGATGCTTTCTGGATGAGCGATCCGAAGTGGGCTATCCTCAAGCAGAATTCCACGGCCGCTGCAGGCAAAGCCAACAACGGAAATTCTCCAAGCAGAGCTTCGCAGTCACTTCCAGATGCGATCAAACAGCAGAAGGATCTAGACGGCGTGAAGAAGGTCGCCGTGGAAGGGCTCATTCGCAAGGTCACGGCGATGCTGATGCGTCCCGAAGGCGACATTCACACGACAATCCCGCTTGTCAACTACGGATTGGACTCGCTTGTAGCCATCGAGTTCCGCAGCTGGATCGCTCGCGAACTTGGAGCGACACTACAAATCTTGGAGATTCTGGCAGCGGATTCTATGATGGACCTGGTCAATATTATCGTTAAGAGGAGCGGGCTCATTCTGGCAGAAATAAAGAATGAGGGTGCTCCACATGACGAAGCAAAGCAGAATGGGACGATCAATAGATTGTGTGACGGATTAGACCCATAGGTTGGTTTAGGTGCCGGGCACCTGCAATTTTGGCGGAATGTTTTCCACACGCCGAAAATTACTTTCAGCTCGTACAAAAGGGGTTCTTCGTACTAGAACTCCTTTCTCTCCTTAACTTATTCTCTGTAACAAACCTGAAGCCTTGTCGCCTGATCCACGGTCACATGACCGCCATAGGGCTGACCACCCGCGCACCCGCGTATGCAAAAGCAGCAATCAAATTCAATTACCTCATAGCCATCAAGTCTGCCATTCGAAATTCTGTCTGGGGTGAGGGCAATAGAATTGCGAAGCTCCTTATCGGCAGCACAAAAGGATGCTGCGGGGAGCTCTTCACCAGGTCGGTCTGCCCGGGGCCCTGGTAGATTGTCATCAAGGTCGTCGATTGCGGTCGCCATGTTTGCGTGGAAATGGACGAACGCTGGGTTGAGCTCTCAGTCGGGTGTTTCTGGAAGACTCTGTGATCAGTCAGAGGGGCGAGAGGCATATCGTACACAGGCAGAAACGGTCGACTTGAGTAGCTAATTGAAAGGTGGTGTTCGTACCCGCAGCCTTGAAGCCCGTGCTGGGTACATATTCAGACCATGTGCCATTGTAATTGACGCGATAGAATTTTCGTGGGAGGGCTTCCGGTCCAACTCGAAAGTTGTCCATCATACCAGCGGTCACCACAAATAAGTAGGTGACTCGCTCGTCCTTTTACCTCTGACATGGACAGGAAAGGAGGGGAAGGTGCGTGCGGTGCTCTGAGCAATCACCTGATCCAGCTATTAGCGTATGCAGAAAGGTTTCGAATCCTTGGCATTCATTTTTGCGCTGCCCCACGATGATCCTTTATATGAGGAATTCGAAAATTCAACCCAACCATCTATTATCGCATTCAAAAAGCTGATATTGAAGCTATTCAGACCTTCTCGCTTACTGATCGCTTTTAGCTATGTCGAGACCACTTCCTGCAAGCCTTCGCTCCAGAATACTACGTCTTCTGCTACTTCACTGATGTCCCAAAGCTCTCGTCGAAGAGGTTCACTGTCACTTTGATACCGTCTATAGAATTCAGGAGAATCTCTTCATGTATGACTCTCCCTTTAGACCTCAATTCCGACCCAAAGGCGCTCCTCGAAAGATCGTCAAGGCCGCTGAAAATGGCCTCATAGCCTACCTTGAAGAACAGCCGTGAGTCATGCAGAAAGAGATGGTCTGGTACATATGAAAGAAGTGAAGCATTAACGTGCATCAGTTCACGATATCGAGGATTCTGAAGAGAAGACGCTGAAGCAATAAAAAGGAACAGCGTGTGAGCGTCAGACAGAACGATGAGCTGCGATTAAACTGGGTTGCAGATCTGCTTCGTCTGACTGCTGAGCAGCTTGTCTTCGTTGACGAGACTCTCTTCAACGAGACTACGGGGTGACGTCATCAAGCCTATGCATCAGTTGGTGAACCAGCTCGCTATCAAGTCTCTAGAACGAGAGAGCATTGTTGAAGTGTTCTTTCGACTTACACAATAGATGACTATCTACTCTGTATCGATATTCGTGAAGGCTGGTTCAACGGCGAGGCTTTCTTTCGATGGCTAGCAGATGAACTGCTATCTCTATGCAGTTCCTTTCCGGCCCCGAAGAGTGTGATCATCATGGATAACGTCAGCATACACTGTAACGCTCGTATCGAGAAACTCATTATCTCACACGGATGTGAGGTGCGTTATCTGCCTCCCTATTCGTCGAATTTCAATCTCATCGAGCTCAGTTTTAGTGTTTTGAAGGCCTGAATTCGACGACATTTCGAGGAGATATGACCTCATTATGAAGGCACTTTTGATGAATTTCTCCATTACGCTGTCGAAAGAAGCAGATGTGATAGGTTTCCGAGACAGCATTTCAAGCATAGCGTCGAAGATTATATCTTTGAAGCTGATATTAAAGCCTTGAAAAGAGATCTTGAAGCTGATACTATAGATTTTGATTAGTAGTATCTGAATAGCTTCAAAATCACCTGTTTGAATGCGATAATAGATGGTGGGGGGTTAAATGTCGAATTCCTCATATAAAGAATCATCGTGGGGCAGCGCAAAAATGAATGTCAAGGATTCGAAACCTTTCTGCATACGCTAATACTAGAAGCGAGCTTACTGTGTCAGACCTTCACAGTCATGAACATCTTCGTTGCGTCTTGAGTAGGGATGCTATACCCTCATCTTCATGCCATTCACTTGACGATTAAATGCTTTCCAATTTATTTTCCAACAAATGACTAAAAAAGCATACAAGCAGACGGATATATCCTCACCCATTCGTTGTCGAAGTGACGAGACACCGTCCGTCTCAAGTTGCGAAGTGATAAGATCAACAACAGTAAAGGATCCTGCAGAAATGAACATTAGTCGGAATTTGTTGATGTCTTGAAGTTTTTGCTACCGCAAACTGACTGGCATAGTGAACGCACTGAAGGCTGGACGTGATAGGTTAAATGCGTCAGGGCCCCCTTCGTAAGTCTATCTGCGCTTTCTCCATAGGACATTCTTATAGGACTGATTTCCCTTAGTCTCTACAAGTCTTACATCATCCCCATCAAAGTCGGCACGAAGACATGTTTTATGTCCACCAATCTGTAATCTCTGCTCCACCCCATCGTGGCGCAGGGCCTGTTTGCGACCCTGCATAGCGCGGGCGCTGGCGGCGTGACGCTTGGTGTTGTGAGCAATGCTGTTAGAGCCGGCGGCGCAGCTGCGGGATTGAATGGATTGGTTGGGAGGCGAGGGGGGTAGAACGCGGAAGGTGAAGCTCTTGGCAAGATCTAATGGGAATTAGGGAGCGGAAGGGGTATAAATGAGGCTAGTGATTAGAGCTTATTTTGATTCTGCAAGTCGGACGGAGATGTGGAATCAGCGGGAACGTCATCAGACATTACGGCGTTCACACGTAATTGCATCTTTTGAGTAGATTACCACGTCTAGAATTAAATGTCGCGATTTCACACGTGACGTTAGCCCCACTTCGAACTGGGGCTGCCTTCTTCTCCAAACTTGTCGTCGGGCACCAACGCCGATGGTGAGAAATCCAAGACTTCTTCCAACTCTCTTCGGCCACCGCTTATCCCCTTCTTTTGCACGTCACATGCGCTTCAGTGAATTAAATGACGCAAAATTCTCTCAACCATTGACACATCAACATCGCCTTTGGCTTTGCGCATATCGCCGGCCTTCCTCCCCAGTCTGTTGTCCAGCGCCAATCCGCAATTCTCAAGGTGAACAGCGTCTGACTTGTTCAAAAACTCTGCAGTCACTTCCCGCCGTTTTTCTGCTGGGATTCACGGTCGCCTTCTCCATCATCCACGACCGAACACCCCTCTTAATCGACACCGCTAGCCGCGTTCACCTCGATACGTGAGCTCGCGACATCTACTGTCATTTTTCCGCCGAAGAGACGAGCGCTATACAAGTCTGCTTCATCAACGACCGCAAGTTAGGCTGGCAGCTTCATCCACTGGGAATCTTCTTGTATCAGGCTACTGGAGACGGTACGGCATAGGGCTTGTGCTACGAGCCACTTGTATTTGCAAGCACCTGGTAAGGATACATTGTACGACATTGAAGAATTATATTGACGTGGGATGGATCCCTTTTTAAGAGTACGGGCTCTTCCGGAGTGGCGATAATAACTCGGTTGTCCCGCCAAATCAGTTACAATCATCCCATTCTGCGCTGAGGGGCAGCTAGTTCAGCATATCCCTCCGTCGGGCATCAACGTTCACAGCCAGCGAAACATTTCATCAGGTGTATTTCTAGAGGGACCACTCGACCTGCTACCCTTCATACAGGGCCCAGCTTTTCAAAGTGCGAAGCACGGCTCTCTTTTTGAGTACTCGACTTCGCCTATTTCGACCGTATCTTTCCTTATCCATCCGAGCCTGACGGACGTTGTGTACGATTCACGTAAAACATTTCGCTACAATCTCACTTCATTTTAGGGGAGGCCCATTTGCCACCTCATTATAAGTATGGCGAGGGGTGCAAATGAGAAGAAAAAACTCAAAGACAAGGCGGAAGAGCTGGTAAGAAAGTCTCCCACTGCACGAATGATTCTGAAATGTACTTACTACTGTCTAGATAGCTGGCAAGGACAATGTCAAAACTGATCAGGACGAAACAACCGGAGAAGATACCGGAAAAGGTGCCTTTAAATCTGAACGGGCGCCAAACGTTTGCGCCGTCGTGGTCGACAAGAATAGTGGGAGAGGATTTGTGGAAATCGCTGGTGGAGGCTTTGCAGATCAGGTTGTCAGGACAGGTCCTGAAGAGACTGGCTTCGTCATGGCCGAGATACAATCTAACCAAGGATGTATGATTTACGGACAGTCCACAGTTCTATATATCCGCCTCCGAACTTGAGCAACTACAGGCCAAATTCTAACTCGGACTTTCCCTTCTCGATGACATGCCCAAGTAGCTCTTGGCAAATGTCTCTCGTGAAGAGTATCTTGGCGTCTGGTCTATTCGACGATCCGAATTTTATCTCAATTGACGGCGAGAAACTAAGATCGTCTGAGCAAAGTTGTATAGCTAACGGCGTGCATCCTCCATGATATTCAGTAAGGAAGCCAAAGAGATCTTCGAGTTGCAGGTTTTTTACAGTTTGAGAAGGCACGTCTAGTTCTAATCAGCCTGTTTCAAATAAACCAAGATATGAAACTGTTCACACATGTCGCGATATGTGCCTTAATACATATAGTGTCTCGTGACATATGTCTCAAGACGTATGATGTCTTATGACAAGTGTCTTCAGGCATATAGTGGCTCAAGATACAGCGGTCCAAGACATAGTGTCCCAAGACATATAGTGTCTTACGAAAAGTGTCTTACGGCATGTTTGCTTCCTTTATCAGCTCACATCAGTTCTATGCTGAGTCCTAGGATAAAGCACGTGTGCACCGCATCACCGACTCAATCACGGGTCAAGTCAATGTGCCTCCTAGACTATCACATCTTGCAAAATCCGTTGGAGCGCGGGGAGCCATAATTGAAGCGGGGGAAGCCAGACTTGAAGTTTGGGGGCGTCAGAACTGGAGTCGGGGGGGAGCCAGAAATGGGACCCAAACACTCGTCTCGCTTAGTTCAAGATAATCATAACAGAGATTGTATGTATGATTCTGGTACATCGATCTAAAGCTGACTAGTCTAGAAAGAATCGTATCCTTTGCCTGTCAATTTACTCGTAACGCGCGCAGCTGCGCACTCGTCAAGGGAGTACTCGTCAGAGCTAGATTCTTCAAAACCTGAGGGGAGTACTAGTCGAAGAAGTGCTTCCCTGATGAGTACTCCCTCTAGTTTTTGTGGGATTTTTCTTTGGTAGTACTCCCCCTACGAGTACTTTCCTGGCGAGTACTTTCTTTAATTTTGTGGGATTTATTCTTAAAGAGCACTCACTTTGATAGTACTCCTCCGACGAGTACTTGAGCCATGAAAGCACTCATTCATTGACTAATGTCATACAATTATCTAAATTGAATGGTCGAGTTTGCTGAAATTGAATTATCGACCAAATCGACGATACTTTGCGTTAGCTTCTATATAGCAAGAGCTTTTGGATGATCAATGAGTCGACGCTACTGTAATTAGCTAACAAGACTTTCGATGAGTATGCTGATGGTGTGAACACTTTTGGTGTGAATCACGCCTTGTGGTGTGGACCACTTTTGGTGTGCACCATAGCTGAGGGTGTGAATCACGCCTCGTGGGGTAGACCATTTTAGGTGTACATCACTGCTGGTGGTGTGAACCACGCCTCGTGGTGTGTACCACTTTGGGTGTACATCACGGCTGGTGGTGTGGACCATTTTTGGTGTACACCACAGCTCGCTACTAGTCACGTGATGAAAGCTTCTCAACATCTTCAATTCTGGATCCTTCGGCTTCACTGGCATTCTCGAAATACGTTAACTCAGCAAGTGTATACCTCTCAATGGTATATGCCCTTAAATGGTATATACACTCAAGAAGTATGTACTTTTAAAATGTATGCACACTCAGGAAGCGTATACCTTTACGAGGTATGTACACTCTGGAAGTGTATGCCCTTTAAGCTTACACAAACTCGAAGGTTACACATTCAAGAAGGTTACACACCCTTTAGGGTTGCACACCCCTTCAGTATGCACACTTTTCAACACGCACTCTTAGTCTACAAGCTCTCTCAGTTTACATATCACTTCAGTTTGCACAACGTTTCAGTCTATATCCTCTTCTAATTTGCACACCCCTCGAGCTTACAAAAGCTGCATACTCTCTTCATCTCCTTCCTGTTTCCACACCTTTTGAGCTTACACAACTTCTCAGTTCGCATACCAAGGGAGCTTATGAACTTAAGGTATTTTCATAAAATATGAAACCTCAGCGAGTAAAGACTCTTTGATACTCAGAGACCTTCCTGTCGCAGGGGCCCTATCAGCGACGATATAAAATACTATGCCCTGCGAATGTTTGACATTTTTGAAAAGCTGCGAACTTTAGAAGGCTATACATAACGCTTATGGCACATTCTCTTTAAAACGGAAACCGTTCTCTTCCAGAAGAATCAGGCTCCCAGGAATTATTCTCTCCCAGGAATTTTCTTCCAGGAATCATTTTCTCCCAGGAATTTTCTCCCAGGAACCATTCTCTCCCAGGAGAACCTGGCTCCTGAGAGACTGTGCCTAGCTAGAAAAGTATGAATTAACTTCAACACGAGATTAAAATAAATCTGGTGAATCTAAGCAGTCGAAGGCTTATATATATCAACAATGCTAACTACTTTACGTCTTGCTTCTCAACCAATCAATCATTTTCTGAGACTGAATGGTGCATTATTTCCTCAAAGGCTGATAGTTCAGTTTCAACAAGCTCACTTCTAGATAATCTCGCATCATCAATGAAAGCATAGCTGATGTATTCTCGTTCAAGGCGTTATCAGTTCAAGTCTTATCTACCATAGGTTCGAACGGACACGACACGCAGCAGAAGTTAGCAAGACACAGATGACAATACTTTTCCGAGAACGAGACGATGTAGTATTGCTGTTCTTTTCAGTGACTGTTATTAAATAATACTTCACGGTGAAGCAGACACATC
>JAABUH010000833.1_pt1 | contig 40115 bp, 33 predicted proteins | sample 5559121 | NCBI WGS metagenome assembly JAABUH01 (sample SAMN10711871, study PRJNA513364) | rock metagenome | isolation source: Antarctica rocks | place: Antarctica: Victoria Land, Battleship Promontory nord | collected 2015-12-28
CCGGCTGGGCGTCGATGCGGCCATCGGCGCGCGGTGCTGGGACATCCAGTCTCGCGTCCGGCTGCGCATCGGGCCGCTGCCGCTGGCCGGGTTCGGGTCGCTGCAGCCGGACCAGCCGCTGTTCACGCGGCTGTGCTCGCTGGTGCGCGCGTTCCTGGGGCCGCATCTCGGCTTCGCAGTCAACCCGGTGTTGGCCGCGGCGGAGGTGCCGGCGCCGCGGCTCTGCGCGCGGGCGACGTCGCGGCTGGGCTGGAACACCTGGCTGCCGACCGGGGGGCCGCGCGGGCGGGACGGGACCGAGCCGGTGTTCGAGGCGGAGGGGGGCTGACAGCCGGCGGCGAGGCAGAAAGCAAGGCCGGGCTCTGCCCGGACCCGCCAAAGGGCCGAGCCCTTTGGAAATCCTCTTCCTTAAGTGAAAGATTCCAAAGACTTGTCTTTGGCGGAGTTTGAGGCAGAGCCTCAACCTTGCCTGCCTTGCCGATCGCGCTCGACGGCTGCCGGCGCCGCACGAGGATCATGCAAACCGCCAGACACCGTCCTTGTTCTTCCAGAGGCTGCTTCTCCTTGGCACCAGTTTGAGGCCGGTTTCATCTGCGCGGAAATCGAGGTGCATGTAGAAGTCCGTCGCGGCGTCGCTGAACGAGGTCAGCTGGACCACACCGCCGAAGCGCAGGCTCTCGGAGACGCTGACGGCCTTCTCCACCATCATCGTGCCCACTCCCGCGACACCAGGGTGCGACGCCAGCCAGACGATCTCGACGAACCGGTCGGACAGGTCTTCCCTGACGCCGAGGATCATGATCGCAGCAGTGACACCGTTGCAGTTATACAGGTAGGCCTGGTCCAGGTTCCGCCGTCTCAGCTGGATGTTTGAAGCGATGCCGATGGCATCGACGCCGCGCCCCTCCCACTGCGCACGGCCGGCCTCGTTCCTGCGCCACCTTCTCATGGCGAAGGGTCTGCGGGGACTGAACCTGCCGACCGATGGAGCAGGTGTGGGGACGGTGTTGCCGCCCGCATCGGCGATGTAGCGCCTGACCGATTCCTGGAACTGCGCTGCCTGGCGATGCACGTCGTCCGGCCTTATCTGCTCGATCGGAAACACCTGAAGACTCCTGTCCATGTGGATGCGAGGCTTGTCGCGATCGTCCTGCGGAGGAGCCTGACGGGCGATCTCGCGTGCAGGCTGCCCTGCGGACGATGTCCGAGGTGATTGCCGGTTCTCTCGGCCACGAGGCGGACGTCATCGGACGTTCTCCGCAACACGGGCCACCGCATGGTGGGTGCAGGCCGTTTCCGGTCCATGACAACACGCGGCGTTCGCGGCTACAGACGTAACGTGGGTGGAGTTCGCTTCGCCGTGCGTGGTGACGCTTCCGCGGGAGTGCTGCATGAACCGGCCTGCGGGCGGGGAGCAGCTCCGGTCCCGCGCCTCGCGTCGGGGCTGTCCGGACGGCTGGTGCCGCCTCGTCCGGCCAGGGCGTGATGTCGCCATGCCGCCCGACCGCGTCGGGCCTCCCATCACCGGCGCCGCGACCAGCGGCGACGGGATGGGACCGGCAGCGCTTCGCGTTCCGCAGGGCCGACCAGCGGCATCGTCCGCGGGCCGGCGTTCGTGCTACCGCTGCGGCGAACCTTCCCAGGTCCGACACGGTTGTGTAGCCCGCATGCCGGACATCCCGAGCCGACAGGTCGGCCTGCTCCGGCGTGCCACGTTTGATGAGGCAGCCCATGCGCAGCGTCCCTGCATCCCTCCTGGCCGTCGCCCTGCTCGCCGGCTGCGTCCGCCCCGCGGCCACGACCGGCCTGGGCGCCTACAACTGCTCGCGCGCCAGCCAGTCCGACGGCCTGGGCGCACCGGGGTACCGCGTCGTCACCCTGCGCGGCGTCCCCGGCGGCGGGCAGGTCATGCTGGACTTCGGGCGCGGGCGCCAGCAGCTGCTCGACCCGGTCCAGGGCACCGAAGGGCGGCTGTTCGCCAACCAGTCCTTCGCCTGGCGCAGCGGCCCCGAGGCCGGCGTGCTGACGGACGTCGAGAGGATCGCGACCTATGCCTGCGTGCGCGCCGCCAGCCCCGACGCCCCGGCGCCGTCGCGGGCCGCCGCCGTGGCACGCCGCCAGGCGGCGACCGCGTGATGGCGGACAGGTGCAGGCAAGGCCGGGCTCTGCCCGGACCCGCCAAAGGCCTGAGGCCTTTGGAAACCCATCCCTTAAGCATCGGTTTTCAGGGACTTGCCCCGGGAGGAGTCCGGAGGCTCCGCTTCCAGGCAACGGGCCTCCGGCCCTGCCCGCTTCGCACGCCCGGCCCGCGTGCGCCCGGGCTGCGTGGCGCCGGGCGACGGGGAGCCTGATGCCCCTGGTGCTCAGCACGGTGCGGTGCCCGCCCGGCGTGTCGCCGCAGAACCGCGAGGTGGTGCGCGGGGTCATCAGCATCGGCCGCACCGGCGAGTGCGACTGGGTGCTGCCCGACCCGGAGCGCATCCTGTCCAAGCGCCACTGCCTGCTGTCCTGGCACGACAACGCCTGGCTCGTCACCGACACCAGCAGCAACGGGACCCTGCTCAACGGCGAGGCTCTCGACCCGGGGGTGCCGCGCCAGCTCCGGGGCGGCGACCGCCTGGCGCTCGGCGCCTACGAGATCGAGGTCCGGCTCGACGAGGGAGGCTGGGAGGCCGCCGAGCCGGCGACGATCACCGCGCGCCGCATCCGGCCGGACGCGCCCCCCTGGCCGCCGGGCGGCGAGGCGCCCGCACGCGCCGACGACACGCTCATCGCCACGCTGGACAGGACCGGCCCGCCGGCCGGCCCGGCGCCCGCGACGAACGACCCCGCGCCGCAGCCGGCGTCGCCGCAGGAGCTGGCCGGGACCGGACAGCCCCGTCCCCCGGGCACGGCGGCCGGCGGCGGCACGGCGGTCGACGCCAGCCAGGCGGTCGGCGGCACGGCGGGGGCGGCCGAGGGCTTCCGCGCCTTCGCCGAGGACGCCGGCGTCGCCGGGTCGCCCGGCCTCGATCCGGGGACGGCCCTGGGCCAGCTCGGCGCCGCGTTCCGCGCCATGGTCGCCGGGATGCGGCGGATGGCGGCCGCGCCCCCCCCGATCCGGGACGGGTCCGGCGCCGGGCGGACGGCGATCCACGGCTCCGCCAACCCGCTGCACCGTGCCGCCGACGACGACGAGGCCGTGTCCCTGCTGCTCGGCATCGGCCAGCAGGACGCCATGGCGCCGGACCGCGCGGTCGCCGACGCGCTGGAAGACCTGCGCCGGCACGAGCGCGCGGCGGCGTCCGCCCTGCGGCAGGCCGTGCGCGAGCTGCTGGCCTCGCTCGATCCGGCCGGGCTGCTGCGCGCGCTGCCCGCGTCCGCCGGCGACGCGTTCCCGGGCCGGCGCAAGGCGCGGCTCTGGGACGCCTACGAGGCCCGGCACGGGCGCCTCGCCCGGGCGCTCGCCGAGGATTTCGACGGCGTCCTCGCCGCGGCCTACGCGCGCGCCTACGAGGCGGCGCTCGCGGAGCCGGCGGCGTCCGGCGCCGACCGGGGCGACCCGGGTCGCCCGACCCCGCCGGAGACGCCCCCGCCTGGAACGTCTCCGCCTGGAACGTCTCCGCCTGGGGCGTCCCCGTGACCCGGCGCGGCCGCACGCCCCGGCAGGAGGGCACGGTCCTGCCTGCCCGGCAGCGGCGAACCGATCCTCCGGCCATGCCCGGCCGGTTCGGGACTCTGCTGTCGGGACGCCGGCAGGTCCGGCGCGCCATGGCGGCGGGCCGCGCCAGCCTTGACGGCGGGGCCGACTTCACGCTTAACGCTGTACTCGACGCCGACCCGGCCCCCTCGCTTGCACCGTGCTGGTCGATGCGTCCCGGCGTTGGCCGGAACGCTCGGCTGCCCGCCGGGCGCACTCCATCGGCGCGATGCGCCCCGGGCGGCGTTCGCGTCCGCCTGCGACGACACCGGCGCAGGGAAGGAAGCATGACCTGCACCCGCCGATCGCTCCGCAGGCTGGCGGTGCTGCCGCTGGCCGGTCTCCTGGCCGCCGCGGCTCCTGCCGGCCCTGTCCCCGTGCAGGCGGGGCCTGCGCAGCTGGGGCCCGTGCAGCCGGGGCCCGTGCAGCCGGGGCCTGCGCGATTGGGCCCTGCGCAGTCGCCCGGCATCGCCCTGGTGATCGGCGTGGACCGCTACCTGCGCCGCCCGGCTGCCACCGCCTGCACATCGGCCGCCGCGGCGGTGCGCGACCATCTGCGCGAGCAGGGCTTCACGGTGGTCGCCCTGCTCGACCCGCAGACGGTGGCGATGCGCGGGGCGATCAACGACTTCGCGACCCAGCTCGACGGCGCGCCGTCCGGCACCGTGCTGGTCTATGTCTGCGCCGCCGCCGTCGTCCAGGACAGCCGGGTGTTCGTGATGCCCGCGGGCGTCGAGCTCGGGGTGACGGAGCCGCAGACCCAGGGCATCGTGCTGCAGGCGCTGCTCAACGCGCTGGCCGGCACCGGCGGCACGCTGCTCGCCGACCTCGCCCTGCCGTCGACGCCGGCCGTCCGGGCGGCGCTGGCCGACCTGGGGCAGCGGGTGCCGCAGGGGCTCCACCTGGCGCTCGCCCCCGGGGGCGGGGCACCGCTCGGCCGCAGCCTGGCCGGCGACGCGATCGACGTCGAGGACGGCTGGGAGCCGCTCTCGTCCACCCTCGCCAGCCAGCCGAACCTCGGGCCGGACCAGTCGGTGGTCTATCTCCCCGCGCCCCCGCCGACGCCGATGCCGGACCTCGCCGCCCAGGTCGGACCCGCATCCGGACATGCATCTGGACCCGCATCCGGCCCTGCGTCCACGGTCGCCGCGGCGGCTCCGGCGGTCCCGGCCGCGGCGACGGAGGCCGACGGGCCGGCGAGGCCGCAGCCTGCGCCGGACACCCCGCCCGGGCAGGCCGGCGCGGCCGGCACCGGGCACGGCGCGGGGCCTGCCCCGCGGGGCGCCGCCGGCCCCGCGGCGGCGAGGGCCGCCCTGGCGTCGCAGAGGCGGCTCGCGGCCCGCGACCGCGCGGTCCGCGCGTCCCGGCAGGCCTCCCTCGAGCGCGCGCCGCCGGCGCGGACCGAGAACGCCCGGGTGGTGCGGCTGCAGGGGGCGCTGCACCGGCTGGGCTTCTACCAGGGCGCCGCCAGCGGCGAGGTCGACGCGCAGACCCAGGCCGCGATCAGCGCCTTCCAGGCGCGGCTCGGCCACCCCTCCACCGGGGTCATGACCGCCGCGGAGGTCGTGCGGCTGCTCAACTTCTGAAGGACCCGCCATGAGCCTCAAGCTGAAGTTCAACCTGGTCATGGTCACCGCCTTCGTGGCCGGCCTGGCGCTGGCCGCGGTCTTCGTCAACGCCTTGAGCGAGCGCATCGCGCGCCGCGCCGTGTTCTCCGAGGCGGCCACCATCATGGCCGAGCTCGAGGCCACCATCGAGTACTCCGACACGGACGTCTCGCCGCTGCTCGCGCACGCGATGAAGGTGCAGTTCCTGCCGCAGTCGATCCCGTTCTTCGCCGCCCAGCGCACCTTCGACCTGCTCGCCCGCGAGCAGCCCGACTACTCGCTCCGCCAGCCCGCCGACAACCCGACCAGGCCGTCGGACCGGCCGGCGCCGTGGGAGGCGGAGATCATCGGCCGGTTCCGGACCGACCCGAAGCTCGCCTCGCTGACCACCGAGCGCCACACCGATGCGGGCGAGATCATGTCGTTCTCGCGGCCGGTGCGGCTCAAGGACCCCGCCTGCCTCGCCTGCCACTCGACGCCGGAGGCCGCGCCGTCCTCGATGATCGACGTCTACGGCAGCAAGAACGGCTTCGGCTGGACGCTGGGCAGCGTGGTGGGCGCGCAGATCGTCTCGGTGCCGGAGCGGGTGGCGCTGGCGCGCGGGCGCACCAGCCTGTACCTCATCATGGCCGGGCTCGCGGTGGTGTTCGCGGTCATGCTGCTCGTGCTCAACCTGCTGCTGCAGGCGATGATCGTGGCGCCGATCCGCAGCATCTCGCGCACCGCCGATGACGTGAGCCTGGGCAACCTCGAGACGCCGGAGTTCGACACCCACGCCAACGACGAGATCGGCTCGCTCGCCGTCTCCTTCAACCGGATGCGCCGCAGCCTGGTCGCCGCCTTCCAGATGCTGGAGGAGTAGCGGCGGCGATGCTGGCCGCGCCCGCCGCCATCGGCAAGTACCGCGTCCTCGACCTGCTCGGCCGCGGCGCGATGGGCGTGGTGTACAAGGCGCACGACCCCGACATCGACCGCGTCGTCGCGATCAAGCTGGTGCGCGCCGACCTGCTCCACGGCGAGGAGCAGGCGGGCCACGTCCTGCGCCTGCGCAACGAGGCCAAGATGGTGGGGCGCTGCATCCACCCCAACATCGTGGGCATCCACGACTTCTCGCTGCACGAGGGCGTGCCGTTCCTGGTGCTCGAATACGTGGAGGGCCGCGACCTCGGCCGCGTCTGGGGGCGCGCCGCCCAGGTGGACCTCGCCTCCGTGGCGGGCGTGGCGCTGCAGGTGCTCCAGGCCCTGCACTACGCGCACGGCTTCGGCATCATCCACCGCGACATCAAGCCCGCCAACGTGCTGCTGACCTCGTCCGCGGCGGTGAAGGTGACGGATTTCGGCATCTCGCGCGCGCTGACCTCGGACGCGACGCGCAGCTCGGTGCTGGTCGGCACGCCGTGCTACATGTCGCCCGAGCAGTGCCTGGGCGGCACGCTGGACGCGCGCTCCGACCTGTTCTCGCTGGGATGCGTGCTCTACGAGCTGCTGGCCGGGCGGCGCAGCTTCGCCGCCGACAACTTCGTCGCGACCACGCACAAGGTCCTCCACGAGGCGCCGCCCTCCCTGGCCGGGCTGCGCCCGGACCTGCCCGGCGCGGTGGTGGCGCTCGTCGAGCGCGCCCTGGCCAAGCGGCCGGAGGACCGCTTCGACGACGCGCTCGCCATGGCCGACGCGCTGCGCGGCGCCCTGCGCGCGCCGCGGGAGGCCGCGGCCGACACGGACGCGACCATGATCGTGGCGCCGCGGCCGCGGGCGTCCGCCGACCACCCCGCCTCGGCGGAGCTGGAGGCGCTGGCGTCGGCCTCGCTCGCCACCATCGAGCGCCGGCTCGCCCACCATGTCGGGCCGATGGCGCGCTACCACCTGCGCCGCGCGCTGCGCGAGGCCAGGACGCCGGAGGAGCTGTGCGAGCGGCTCGCCGGGTTCGTGCCGGAGGGCGAGGCGCGCGAGGCGATGCGGCACGCCATCCTCAAGGTCATCGCCGACGACGACGGGGTGGCGGCGCTGCGCTCGCGCGGCCCCGATCCGGCGACGGGCGGCACGCCCGCCGTGCCGGGCGTGCCGCAGGCCGCGGTCGAGGCCGCCACCCGCGCGCTGGCGGCAGTGCTGGGCCCGATCGCGCCGCGCCTGCTGCGCCGCGCGCTGCCCGGCGTGGACAGCCAGGAGGCGCTGGAGGCGGCCTGCCTCGCCCTGGTCGAGCGGCCCGAGGAACGCGAGCGCCTCCGCCGGCTGCTGGCCGGGCCGCACGAGCGCAGGTGAGGCGTGGCCGGTAAAGGCAGGCAAGCAAGGCCGGGCTCCGCCCATGCCTGAAAGCGGGGACCCGCCAGCCTGGGACCTTTGGAAACCTCTTCCTTAATACTAACGGCCCTTTGCAGTGACCCATTTTGCTAGACGTGCCACGCTATAAACACTCGCGATGATAGAGGCAGAAAACAATCAACGCATAGGGCCGTTGGTATAAGTGATGGATTCCAAAGGCTTGCCTTTGGCGGAGTTTGAGGCAGAGCCTCAACCTTGCCTGCCTGACCGGCCACATTCAAAGATAGTTCTTATTAAGAAACGAGATCAAAGGGCCCCATGCTTGAAGGCGGGGACCCTTTGCGGGTCCGGGCAGAGCCCGGCCTTGCCTGCCTGGCAGGCCAAGGGTCAGACCTGTTCGACCGGCAGCGAGAACACGTAGCCGACGCTGCGCTCAGTGGTGATCATCGACGGGCGGGACGGGTCGGTGTCCAGCTTGCGCCGCAGCCGCAGGATCTGCACGTCGATGCTGCGGTCGAACACGTCCTCGTGCACCCGGGTCGCCTGCAGGAGGTGCTCGCGCGACAGCGGGCGCAGCGGGGCGTTGAGGAAGGCCACGAGCAGGGTGTGCTCGCCGTTGGTCAGCGTCACCGCCCTGCCCTGCGGGTCGCGGAGCTGGCGGGTGCGCCGGTCGAGCACCCAGCCGCCGAAGCGAAAGCTGCGCGGCCCGCCCCCGGCCGAGGGCGGCTGGACGGCGCGCGCCGCCTCGGCCTGCACGGCGACGCGCGTCGCCTCGGCCCGGCGGAGGATGACGCGGATCCGCGCCAGCAGCTCGCGCAGGCTGAACGGCTTGGTGATGTAGTCGTCCGCGCCCAGCTCCAGGCCCACGACCCGGTCGATCTCGTCGCTGCGGTGGCCGGTGACGATCATGATCGGCAGGTCCGAGCGTGCCCGCAGCTCGCGCAGGATGTCGAGCCCGTCGGTGTCGCCGAGCTTGAGGTCGAGGATGACCACGCCCGGCTCGCAGGCCGCCAGCAGCCGCGTCATGTCGGCGTGGCCGGCGGCGAGGTCGACCAGGAACCCGTGCTCGCCCAGGTACTGGCCGACCATGCTCCGCATCCCCGGGTCGTCGTCGACCACGAGCACCCGCGGCGACAGGCCAGGTTGTCTTGTCACGAGCATGCTGGTTTCCTCGCGTGCGTGCAGGAAGTCCGACCATGGCGATAACGCGCCCGGCGTCGCGCCGTCCAGCGTGGCCGCGCCGCGCCGCGCCGGCCTGCGCCGCCGCGGCGGCGCTCCCCATCCCGGCGGGGGCCCCGGCGGGGCTGCGCGCGGCCGGGCGGGACGGCGAGCCGATCGCGCCCGTCCCGCCGCCGCCGGCCGCCGCCGCGGTCCTGGTGGCGCTCGGCGAGGCGCTGTTCGGCGACGCGAGGCTGCCGGGCAGCGGCCGCCTGGGCTGCGCGTTCTGCCGCGACCTCGGGACCAGCGGCGCAAGCGGGCGCGCGCACGGCACCGGCGAGGACGCTGTGTCGTCGATGGCGCGCGCCCAGCTCGGCCGCGAGCTGTCGGCCGGCCGGACCGCCGGGATCGTCGCCTTCCTCGGCACCCTGACCGGGCGCCTGAACGGCCGGCCGGTCCGGCCGGCGCGGTGACGGCCCCGCGATGCCCCGCCATGGTGGCGTGCCGGTCCGAACGGACAGGGCCTCGCCCCGCGTCCTGGAGGCGGGGACCCGCCGGGGCCGGCGCCCCCGGACCCGCCTCCATCCCGGCCTGCGGCGCGGACCGTGGCGCGGATTGGCGCAGAGGACATCCCGACCCGACACGAGGTTTCCAAAGGCCTGGCCCTTGGCGGGCCGAGGGCGGAGCCCTCGCCTTCCTTGCCGATTTTCAGACCGGGACGCCGCCCGCGCGATGGTGAGCGTGCTGCGCGGCGCGGTCGCCACGACCCTGCTCACCGCCGTCGTCGTGGCGCTGATCCTCAGCGGCACGCGCATCGACCAGTCGCGCGGCGTGCGCTCGCTGCAGGTGCTCGACCGTTTCGTGCGCGCCGACGCGGGCCTGCAGCGCGACGTGCTGCTGGTCCACGCCGGCCTGCTCGGCAACTACGACCCGCTGGTCGCGCAGTCCGGCGAGATGGAGGCCGATCTCGCGCGGCTGGGCGAGGACGTCCGGCGCGACCGCCTCGACGGCGCCGCCCTGGACGCGCTGTCGCGGCTGGCGGCGCGGGAGCAGGCGCTGGTCGAGCAGTTCAAGAGAGAGCAGGCGCTGGCGCGCGACTCGCTCGCCGCCCTGCCGGTCCTCGGCGCCATGGCGGAGGCGGAGGTCGGCGGCCCGGCGCCGGCGGCGCCGGTGCAGGCGCTGGAGCAGTCGGTGGCGCGGCTCCTGCTCGCCAACACCCCCGAGGCGGCGCAGGCGCTGCAGGCCGGCATCGACGCGCTGTCGCCGGCCTCGGCGGCCGACCACGCCGGCGCGGCCACCGTGCGCCAGCTCGTCGAGCACGCGCGCCTGCTCGGGCGCGTGCTGCCGCAGGTGGACACGCTGCTGCACGAGATCACCGCCGCGCCCATGCCGGCGGCCGCGGCGGCGGTGCGCGACGGGATCGAGGCGAGGGCGCGGCGGCTGCAGGCGCGGGCGCACGACACCCAGCTCGCGCTCTACGCGGCGTCGCTGCTGCTGTTCGGCCTGACGGTGCGCATCCTGGTCAACCTGCGCGCCAGCCTGCTCGAGCTCGAGGAGCGCGCCGCGATCGAGCGCACCCTGGCGGGCCTCTCGGCGCTGTTCGCGTCCAGCGAGCCGGAGGGGATCGGCCGGTCGATCGACACGGCGCTGGCGATGATCGGGCACCAGACCGGCGTGGACCGGGTCACCCTGGTGCGCCTCGACCCCGACGGCGTGCAGCGCTGGACCCGGACGGCGCAGGAGGAGGCCAGCCCGGCCGGGCTGCTGCTCGAGGTCGCCGACGAGGCGGAGGCCGGCCAGGCGCAGGGCCAGGCGCACGGCCAGGCGGGCGGCGTCCAGTCGGGCGGCGTCCAGTCGGGCAGCCTGTCGGGCGGCGGCCAGGCGCATGGCGTCCAGGCGGGCGGGACCCGGGCTGCGCCAGGTACGCCGGATGCGGCGGGGCCCGGCGAGGGCGTCCTGCACCTGCGCGCCCTGGCGGCGGGGCCCGGCGAGGCGGCGCGGCGCCTGGGCACGGCCGGCACGCAGGGCTGGGCCGGGGTGAGGCTGCGCCGGCAGGAGCGGGCGGTCGGCCTGCTCAGCTTCGAGATGGTGCGCCGGCGCGGGCGCTGGCCCCGCTCGGGGGTGCAGTCCCTGCGGCCGTTCGCCCAGCTCGTCGAGGACGCGCTGGAGCGCGAGCGCGTCGCCCGCGAGCGCGAGGCCCTGCAGGCCCGGCTGCAGCAGGCCCAGCGCCTGGAGACCGCGGGCGCGCTGGCGAGCGGCCTGGCGCACAACTTCAACAACATCGTCGGCGCCGTGCTCGGCCATGCCGAGATGGCGTCGGAATGCGTCGCCAGGGGCGAGTCGCCGTCGCACCACGTCGGCGAGATCCGGCGCGCCGCCGAGCGCGCGGGCGAGCTGGTCGACACCATGCTCAACCTGGGCCGGCGCGACCAGCCGCGCCACGAGGTGGCCATGTCGGCGCTGACCGCGGAGACGGTGTCGCTGCTGCGGGTGTCGCTGCCGGGCGGGGTCGTGCTCGCCGTGCACGACGAGGCCGACCGCGCGACGGTGACCGGGCGGGCGGCGGAGCTGCAGCAGGTCCTGCTCAACCTGGTGCGCAACGCCGCCCAGGCCTCGCGCGAGGGCGGCCGGATCACCCTGCGCCTGGCGCGCGCCGAGGTGCCGGCCACGCGCGCCCTCCTGCTCGGCGCGATCGAGCCGGGCAGCCATCTCGTGCTGTCCGTCGCCGATTCGGGCAGCGGCATGGACGCGGCGACGCTGGGGCGCATCTTCGAGCCGTTCTTCACCACCCGTCCGGCCGGCACCGGGCTCGGGCTCGCCACCGTCGCCGACATCGTGCGCGACCATGGCGGCGCGATCGCGGCGCGCAGCGCGCCGGGCCAGGGCAGCACCTTCGAGGTCTGGCTGCCCTGCGGCGTCACCGGCGCCGCCCGCACCGTGGCGCGTCGCGGGCGCGGCGAGATCGTGATGGTCGTGCACCCCGACCGCGAACGCCTGCTCAAGATCGAGGACACGCTCGCGGCGCTGGGCTACGAGCCGACCGGCTTCGCGAGCTGCGAGGCCGCCCTGGACGCGATCAGGCGCGCGCCGTCGCTGCACGACGCAGCCCTGGTCGATCTCGGCCCCCTTGGCGACCCCGACGGGCTGGCGGTGACGTCGCGGCTGCGTGCCCTGCGTCCCGGCCTGCCGCTGGTGGTGACCGGCGCCGCCGCGACCGTGGCCCGGCTGCGCGGGGCCGACCTGCGGATGGGCACGGTGGTCGAGGCCCGGCCCGGCCCGGCCGGCCTCGCGCTGGCGATGGCGGAGCTGTTCGACGGGCTGGCGCCGTCGGCGAACCGCGCACCGTAGGCCGAGCCTGGCCGACGCCCTGTCCACGGCCGGGGTCCACGGCCGGGCGGCTTGCGCTTCCGTTCCGCCGCGTCTGCAGGCCGATGCTGCCCCAGGGCAATGCGCCAGGCGCAGGAAGCAGGTAGGAAGCAAGGTTGAGGCCCTGCCTCAAACTCCGCCAAAGGCAAGCCTTTGGAATCCACTTGCTTGGAGCGTTTCTAGAGCATCATCCGATCAGACAGGGTCACCTGCCGGATAAAGATGCTCGTCAAAACAAAGCCCTAGAGCGTTTTCGTGCGTCTATCAGCACGGAAAATGCTCTAGGTTTGTCGGGTTCGGCCGCTATCCGGCCGTCGTCTGGTGGTGACCCCTGCCAGCGTTCCTACGCCACCCTTGGCCATCCCCGACCCTGTTTTTCCAAAGGCCCAACGCCTGGAAGAGGGCCTTCGGTGGGCCTGGGCGACGCCTGGCCCTGCCCGCTGTCCTGCCGCACGCTGACCCGCCACCCGGCGGCAGGGCCGGGCGGATACGAGCCGGCGCGGCCCGTCCGCCTGGGGCAGGGCGGGTTTGGCCTGGCTGGGGCGGGAGGATTCGAACCTCCGCGTGGCGGAATCAAAGTCCGCTGCCTTACCGCTTGGCGACGCCCCACCGGCGCCCCTGCTGAATAGGTCCCCCTGCCGCCGCCATCAAGGCCCGCCCGCGCGCAGTCGCCTGCGCCCGAGCCACTCCGCCGCCCCCAGCCCCGCCAGCGCCAGCGACACAGACGCCAGCGACAGCCGCGCCGCCGCCTGCTCGCCCCCCGGGCTCTGCAGCGCCGCGTAGATCGCCAGCGGCAGCGTGCGCGTCCGCCCCGGGATGTCGGCCGCGAACGTGATCACCGCCCCGAACTCGCCCAGCGACGTCACGTACGCCAGCGCCGCCCCGGTCAGCACCCCCGGCAGCGCCAGCGGCACCGTGATCGTGCGGAACCGGTCCCACCGTCCCGCCCCCAGCGTGCGCGCCGCCTGCTCCAGCCCGGGGTCCACCGCGTCCAGCGACAGCCGGATCGCGCGCACCATCACCGGGAACGTCATCACCGCGCAGGCCAGGCTCGCGCCCGCCGTGGTGAACGCCAGCCTCACCCCGAACCACGCCAGCAGCCAGTGCCCCACCGGCCCCCTGACCCCGAACACCAGCAGTAGCAGCCACCCCGTCACCACCGGCGGCAGCACCAGCGGCAGGTGCAGCACCAGCTCCGCCACCGCGCGCCCCGGGAACCGCCGCCGCATCGCCGCCGCCGCCAGCACCGCCACCGGCAGCCCGAACCCCACGGCGCGCGCCGCCACCAGCAGGGTCAGGCGCACCGCCTGCCACTCGTCCGGCGTCAGCACGGCAGGCAAGCAAGCCTGGGCTCCGCCCAGACCCGCCAGGGGCGAGTCGCCCCTGGACCGGCTTCACTTAGGTGCTGGATTCCAAAGGCGAGCCTTTGGCGGAGTTTGAGGCGGAGCCTCAACCTTGCTTCCTTCCTCAAGGCGCCGAGAACCCCCGCGCCCGGAACAGCGCCGCCCCCTCCGGCCCCGCCACGAACGCCAGCAGCGCCGCCGCCTCCGCCCCCGCCCCCTGCAGCAGCGCGAACGGGTAGGCGATCGGCGCGTGGCTCGCCTCGGGGAACACGCCCGCCACCACCACGCCCGGGCTCGCCATGGCGTCGGTCTCGTACACCACGCCGGCCGGCGCCTCGCCGCGCTCCACCAGCAGCAGCGCCGAGCGCACGCTGTCCGAGCGCGCCAGCCGCCCCGCGACCGCGTCCCAGGCGCCCAGCCAGCGCAGCGCCTCCTCGGCGTAGATCCCGGCCGGCACCGAGGCCGGGTCGCCCACCGCGAGCCGCCCCTCCGCCCCGAGCACCTCCCCCAGCACCGCGGCGAACCCCGCGCCCCCGCCCTCCGCCCGCGCGATCGTCACCGGCGCCGCGCCCTTGGGCTCGACGAGCACCAGGCGGTTGCCCAGCACGTCGCGCCGGCTGCCCGCCACCAGGAGGTCGTGGTGCGCGAGGTCGTCCATCCAGCGCTCGTCGGCGCTGGCGAAGAGCTGCGCCGGCGCGCCCGCCTCGACTGCGCGCGCCATCGCCGCGCTCGACCCGAACGAGAGCACCGGCCGCGGATGCCCCTGCGCCTCCCAGGCCCTCGCCACGTCGCCCATCGCGTCGGCGAGGCTGGCGGCCGCGAACACCACCGCGCCGGACCCCGCCCCCGCCGGCGCCGCCTGGGCCCGCGCCGGCCCCACCTGCGCCGCCGCCACCTGCGCCGCCACCAGCCATGGCGCCATCCGAAGCCACATCGCCGCCCGCCCCCGCTGTTCCCGCCCAACCATAGCGACGCACCGCAGCTCCCGGCCAGCGACGCCCAGGTCCGGTCAGGCAGCAAGCAAGGCCGGGCTCTCCCTCCGCTGGCTCTAGCGGGCCATCGGAACCTTTGGCCAGCTCCGCCCGGACCCGCCAAGGGGCAAGCCCGACGGAAACCGGCTCAATCAAGTAACGGATTCCAAAGGCTTGCCTTTGGCGGAGTTTGAGGCGGAGCCTCGACCTTGCTCGCTTCCGGACGCCCGCTAACGTTTCGGCAAGGATGCGCTGCCAGGATCGGCCTCCCCTGTGCAAGGTGTCCCATGCCGGTCCTGGCCGTGCCCGGCGCCGCGGCGGCGGCCCCGGCCGCGCCGGTCGCGGCCCGCGCGGCCGGGCCGGCGACCACGCTGCCCCTCGGCCGGGCCGGCGACCCGGTGGACGTGGTCTCCCTCTCGCCCGCCGCGCAGCTGCGGCAGGCCCTGGACGTCCCCGCGCTCGCGATGCGCCAGCTCGGCGCCCTGCTCGGCGAGTTCGAGCAGATCTCCGGCCTCACCCGGGGCGCGGCACCCCAGGTATTGGGCGCGCTGGCCGGCGAGATCGGTGCCAGCGCCCGCACGCTCGGCGCCGGCGTGCAGGCCCTGCTGCCGACGCCCGACGCCCCGACGCCGCTGCAGCTCGCCGGCGCCGCGGCGCTGCGCGTCCTCGCGACCCTGGCCCCCGCCCAGGCCGCGCCGCCCGACGCCCATCCCCAGGACGCCCGTCCCCAGGACGCGCATCCCCAGGACACGCGCGCCCAGGACACGCGCGCCCAGGATGCCCCCTTCCAGGATGCCCGGCCCTCCCCTGCCGCGCCCCCCGACGCCGCGCGCCCCGGCGTCGCACCCTCCGGCACCCCGCCGGCCAGCCCCGCCGCGCCGCCCGGAACCCGGCCCACCCCGGCCGGCACGCCCGTCCCCACGCCTGCGCCGCCATCGCCCGGCGACCCCCTTCCCGCCGCCGACCCACGCGGCGGCGCGGGCGCGGCCTGGCCAGGCCGCGGCGCCGCCCCAGACCCCGGCGCGACGCCCGCCCGGGCCGACCGGTCCTCCCCGCGCGGCGCCCCGGCCTCCCCCGGCGTCCGCGAACCGCCCGCCCCGGGCCCGCCCCGCGCCGCGCCCACGCCGCACGATCCCGCGCGTCCCACCCTGGCGCATCCCGACCCCGCGCAGCCCGACTCCGCACGCCCCGATCCCGTGCGGCAGGCCCGCGACGCCGCCCTCGTCCTGCTGCGCGAGGCCGCGGCGACCCTGGGCCGGATGCAGCTCCGCCCGCGCGCCCCGCCTGCCGCGCAGGCCGACCGACCGACCGACGCCCGCGGCGACGCCTGGTGCGACGCGCAGATCGCCGCCGCCCTGGGCAGCGTGGCCCACGCGTCGCAGCGCCTCGCCGACGCGCGGCCCACGGGCTGGCCCGGGATCGCGGCCGCGTCCGGCCGCAGCCCCGAAGCCCCCGGGGAGCCCGCCCGCGCCGCGCGGCGCCACACGCGGCTGGCGCTGCTGTGCTGCCTGGCCGCGGCACTGTGGGCGACGCGGAGCCTGGACCTCGGCGTGGCGCGCGCCCTGACCGCTTCCGTGCTCGCGGTGGGCGCGGCGGCTTGGGGATGGCGCAGGGCGGCGGGGCGGCGGGTAAGGATCGAGCTGCGTTAAGGAAGGAAGGTCGAGGCTCTGCCTCGAACTCCGCCAAAGGCAAGCCTTTGGAATCCATCACTTAAGAAAGAGGTTTCCAAAGGCCTCGGGCCTTTGGCGGGTCTGGGCAGAGCCCGGCCTTGCTGGCTGCCTTGCCGCCATGACACCGCCCCGATGCCGCGATAGAACCCCCCGGCCACCGGACCGGAGCCTTCGTGCGCATCCTCGGCCTCAGCCAGCGCCTCTACCTGGGCGACATCCACCTCGCCTTGAAGCGCGAGGGCCACGACGTCCGCGTGTTCGCGAGCGACCCCCCGGCGCTGCGCGCCTTCGGCGGCCTGCTCGACACCATCGACGACTGGCAGGCAGGGCTGGACTGGGTGGGCCGCGACGGCGTGGTCCTGGTCGAGGGCGTGCGGCAGGGCGCGGCGCAGGACGCCCTGCGCGCGCGGGGCCACCGCGTGGTCGGCGGCAGCGCCTATGGCGACCGGCTGGAGAACGACCGCGACTTCGGCCAGGCCACGCTGCGCGACGCCGGCCTGCCGATCGCGCAAAGCCGCGCCTTCGACACCCCGGCCGACGCCCTCGCCTGGCTCGGCGCGCACCCCGGCCGCTACGTGCTCAAGCACGACGACGGCGCGCATCCGACCTTCGTGGGCGAGCACGCCACCGGCGCCGACCTCGCGTTCCAGCTCCGCCGCGCGCCGCCCGGCCGGGTGCTGCTGATGCCGCGCCTCGACGGCGTGGAGGTCGGCGTCGGCGCCTACTTCGACGGCCGCGCGTTCCTGCGCCCCGCCTGCATCGACTTCGAGCACAAGCGGTTCTTCCCCGCAGAGCTGGGCGAGATGACCGGCGAGATGGGCACCCTGGCCTCGTTCGAGCACGCCGAGCCCCTGTTCGCGCACACCCTGGACCGCATGGCGCCGGCTTTCCGCGCCGCGGGCCACGTCGGCTACGTGAACCTCAACCTGATCGTGAACGAGCAGGGCGCCTGGCCGCTGGAGTTCACCTGCCGCATCGGCAACCCCGGCTTCGCGGTGCTGGCGGCGCTGCAGCCCGCGGGCTGGGGCGACCTGCTGGCGCGCATGGCCGGCGGCCTGTCCGCCCCCGCCCCACCTCATCCCCCCGCCACCCCGTCATCCGCCCCCGCCCTGTCTTCTACCCCCGCCCCGCCTTCCGCTCTCGCCCCGTCCCCCGGCCCCGCGGCGTTCCCGACCCGGCCGGGCTGGTCCGTGGCGATCGTGCTGACCGTGCCGCCCTTCCCCGGCGTGGCGCCGGCGGCATTGCCCGAGGATGACCCGCCGGTGTTCTTCCACCGCGACCCGTTCTCCCTCCCGGACCCTGGCGGCGCGGAACTCCTGCACCACCATTTCGTCGACATGCGCCGGGACCGGCACGGGGAGGAGCAGTTGCGGGTGCACAGGCGATCCGGACACGCGATGATCGTCACCGGCGTCGGCGCCACGGTCCGCGCCGCGCAGGACGCCGCGCGGGCGAGGGCGCGCAACGTGGTGATTCCCGAGCTGCGCTGGCGCGCCGACATCGGCGACCGCTTCGCAGCCGGCGAGGCGGCGCGTCTCGCGTCGCTGGGCTGGCTGCCCGCCGCGTGCTCCGCACCGCCGGAGCACGCGCAACCCGGGCACGCCGCCCAGGAGCACGCCGCGCCAGGGCACGCCGCGCCGGGGCACGCACCGCCGGGGCACGCCGCACAGGAGCATGGGGCATGACCGCGCCGACCCCGCACGCCGTGGCCGACCCGGCCGCCGCCGCCGCCATCGACGGCAACGACGCGATCGGCCTGTGCCTGGCCGGGCGCATCTCCCCGCAGGTGGCGCTGTGCCGCCTTCTGCTCGGCGGCGCCGCCGCCGCCGCCATCGCGACGCAGGTCGCGACGCGCCGCCCGCCCGCCCCGCACCCGCGCTGGGACGCGCTGTCCGCCCTGCTGCACGGCCGCGGCGCGATGCTGGCGCGGCTCGCCGGCGAGGTCGGCCGCCACGGCGGCAACCACGCCGCGATCGCCACGCCCCACGCCGCCCCCAACCCCGGCGTGCCAGATCCCGGCGCACCGCTTCCTGGCGCCCCGCTTCCTGGCGCCCCGGGTCCCGGCGCTCCGCCCCGCCTTCCCGAAGGCGCCTCGCCCGCCGCCGCCGTCGCCGCGTTCTTCGACAGCGCGGTGGCGTTCTCCCCCGAGGCCAGCGTCGCGCTGTACTCGCTTGGCGACCCGGCGATCCTCGCGCAGGCCACCGCGGAGATCATGGACTGGCTGCACCGCCGCGGCTGCATCGGCCCCGCCGACAGCCACGCCGCCCCGCCCGGAACGGGCTCGCCCGTCCCGCCCGGGACGACGTCGCCCGCCCCTGCCCCGCAGGCCGACGTGCTCGACCTCGGCTGCGGCATCGGCCGGCTGGCGATCGCGATGGCGCCGCGCTGCCGCTCCGTGCTCGGCCTCGACGTGTCCGCCGGCATGGTGGCCGAGGCCCGCCGCCGCTGCGCCTCATACCCCGCGATCCGCATCGAGAGCACGCCCGGCACCGACCTCGACGCCCTGCCCGCGCACGGCTTCGACCTGATCCTCGCGGTGGACAGCATGCCCTACCTGGTGCAGGTCGGCCCCGACGCGCTCGCCACCCACGTCCGCGGCGCCGCCCGCGTCCTGCGCCCGGGCGGCCGCCTCGCGATCCTGAACCTGTCGTTCGGCCGCCCCCTCGCCCAGGACGTCGCCGAGCTGGACGCGCTCGCCGCCCGCCACGGCTTCGCCGTCGAGGTCGCCGGCGAGCGCCCCTTCGCCCTGTGGGACGCCGCCGCCTTCCTCCTGCGCCGCGACGCCCCCGCGTCCGTCACGCCCGTCGCCGCCATGCCCGACGCCGTCGCGCCCCGCCCTGCCACCGCCGGGAGCGCGTCGTGAACGAGGCCGCCCTGCTCCGCCTGGCGACCCTGCTGCGCGACGGCGGCTACAGCTTCGTCACGCCCACCCCCGCCACCCACGCCCGGGTCAACGCCCGCCCCGACAGCCGCTGGGCCCGCGACCTGCGCGACGTGTTCGGCTGGAGCCGCCCGTTCCGCGACGGCCTGCTGCCCGCGGCGCTGCTGGCCGCCATGCGCGACGCCGGCGTGCTGGCGCCGTGCCGCGACCCGGACGCCCCCGCCTCGCCCGGAACCCTCTTGCCCGGAACCCCCGCCTGGCGCTCCACGGTGCGCCTGTCGAGCCTGCACGGCCTGCTGTTCGTGCACTCCGCCCACCCCACGGGCGCTGCGGACTCCGTGTTCTTCGGACCCGACACGTACCGCTACGCCGCCGCCATCGACGCCTGGCTCGCCGCCCGCACGACGCCGGTGCGCCGCGCCGTGGACATCGGCAGCGGCAGCGGCGCCGGCGCGATCCTGATCGCCCGCGCCCGCCCCGACGCCGAGGTGTGGGCCGCCGACATCAACCCCGCCGCCCTCCTGCTCACCCGCGTCAACGCGGCGCTCGCCGGCGTCACGGTGCAGGCCGTGCACAGCGACCTGCTCGCCGGCGTCGGCGGCGCGTTCGACCTCGCCGCCGCCAACCCGCCCTACCTCGCCGACCCCGCCGAGCGCGCCTATCGCCACGGCGGCGGCCCGCTCGGCGCGGGCCTGTCGCTGCGCATCGTGGCCGAGGCGCCCGCCCGCCTCGCCCCCGGCGGCACGCTGCTACTCTACACGGGTGTCGCGATCGTGAGCGGGCGCGACCCCTTCCACGACGCCGCGGCAACCCAACTCCAGGCCCACGACGACGTTACATGGCGCTACCGCGAGATGGACCCGGACGTGTTCGGCGAAGAGCTGGAGCACGACCCCTACGGCGCGGCAGACCGCATCGCCGCCGTGGTGCTCACGGCCACAAGGAACGGAACCTGACCATGCCGGACGGCTTTCTCGCCGCTGACTTCCCGACCCCGCAGCCCGGGCTCCAGCAGCGCCTCGCGCTGTTCAACGCCACCCGCTTCAACCCTGCCCTGCCCACCGCCGCCTGGCGCGACGACATCGCCACCCAGGCCGAGCGCCTCGCCGAGGAAGGGGACTGGCTGGAGGCCCGCCGCGCCGCCGTGGCCGAGCGCGCCGCCCAGGCGCCCCGCGACGCCGACGGCTTCGTCGCCTGGTTCCAGGCCCTGGAGCACACCGGCCCCGGCCAGGGCGACCCGCTGTTCGCCTGGCTCGCCGACGAGGCCACCCTCGACGAGATGCGCTGGTTCCTCACCCAGGAGGTCGCCGGCGAGGCCGGCTTCGACGACCTCGCCGCGCTCACCCAGGTCAAGCTGCCGCAGCAGGCCAAGCTCGAGGTCGCGCGCAACTACTGGGACGAGATGGGCCGCGGCAACCCCAAGGGCATGCACGGCCCGATGCTGGAGGTGATTGCCGACCGCCTCAGCCTGCAGCCCACGCTGGCCACCACCGTCCCGGAATCCCTGGCCCTGGCCAACGTCATGGCCGGCCTCGCCTGCAACCGCCGCTACGCCTACCACTCTGTCGGCGCGCTGGGCGTCATCGAGCAGACCGCCCCCAGCCGCGCCATCCTGGTCGCCCGCGGCATGAAGCGCCTCGGCATCCCCCCCGAGGACCGCCACTACTTCGACCTCCACGCCGTGCTCGACATCAAGCACTCCGAGGCCTGGAACGCCGAGGCCATCCACCCGCTCGTCGCCGAGAACCCCGACGTCGCCCCCGCCATCGCTGAGGGCGCGCTGATGCGCCTCGAAGCCGGCCTCGCTTGCTTCGAGCGCTACCGCGCCGAGCTGTGGAACGAGGGTGCCGCCTTGTCCGCGCCGGCCGGGCAGTCGTCGGAGTCCTCGGGGCGTCGGGGATTCTGCGTGCGCTGACGCAAGCGAAGCAAGCAAGGTTGAGGCTCTGCCTCAAGCTCCGCCAGGGGCAGCGCCCCTGGACCTGCCTCACTTGAGAGACGGGTTTTCAGAGGCCCCAGGCTTGGAGGCCCCAGGCCCGAAGGCCCCAGGCCTGGAGGCCCCAGGCTTGAAGGAGGGGCCTTTGGCGGATCTGGGCCTAGCCTGCAAAGGTTTCGGCGGCCCTCTCGGGTCGCTGGAACGGCGGGCGGAGGAGCCCGGCCCTGCTTCCTATCCCGACGCTCCCGCCACCTCCGCCAGCGTCCGCCGCATCCAGCGGTGCCCCGCGTCCGCCTCGTACGACGCGTGCCACAGCAGCGACAGCGCCACCTCCGGCAACGCCACCGGCGGCGGGCTCAGGCTCAGCCCCAGCCGCCCCGCGAACAGCCGCGCCAGCCGCGCGTGCATCGTGGTCACCACCGGTGCCCCCGCCACCAGGAACGGCACCGCCAGGAACCGCGGCGTGGTCAGCACCACCGTCCGCCCCAGCCCGAGCAGCGCCAGGGCGTCGTCCACCACCCCCCGCTCGCCCGGCCGCAGGCTGGTGAGCACGTGCGGCAGCCGCACGTAGTCCTCCAGCGTGATCGGGCTTGCCACCCCCGCCAGCGCCGCGTTGAACATGCACAGGTAGCTGTCGCGCAGGAACGGCCGCCAGCGATGGTGCGTCTGCCCGCCCGCCGGCATGCCGATCCCCACCGCCAGGTCGATCCGGTCCGCGTCCAGCTCGTCCAGCAGCGACAGCGGGTCGCTGGGATACAGCCGCAGCCGCACGTGCGGCGCCGCCGCGCGCAGGTGCGCGAGCAGCGCCCTGGGAGCCCTTAACGGTCCGTCAGGACCGCGTGCGCCGCCGCGCGCAGGTGCGCGAGCAGCGCCGGCCCCAGCAGCACCTCCACGCTGTCCGGCAGCGCGATCCGGAACACCCGCTCCGCGCTTGCCGGGTCGAACGCCTCCCCCGGCGCCACCAGCGCCTGCACCTGCGCCAGCGCCAGCCGCACCGGATCGGCCAGCGCCAGGGCCCGCGGCGTCGCGCGCATCCCCTCCGGCCCGCGCGTCAGCAGCTCGTCGCCGAACAGCGCCCGCAGCCGCGCCAGCGCATGGCTCATCGCCGATTGCCCGAGCCCGACCCGCGCCGCCGCCCGCGTCACGCTGCGCTCCCCCAGCAGCGCGTCCAGCGCCACCAGCAGGTTCAGGTCGATGCGCCCGAGATTGACATGGTCGATAGCCATCATTGATCCCATCGGTTGGATTAATGATAGGCCGTCACCCACCTTCCTGACAACGCGCCCGGCCATCCCCGTCCGGCGTCCCAGGAAGCCCCGCCATGACCCCGACCGCCCTCCGCCGCCCGCTCGCCGCCGCCCTGCTGCTCCTCGCCGCCGCTACCGGCGCCCGTGCCGACGGCCTGGCGCCCGCCGCCGGCCAGAGCATCGACCTCGGCACCCTCTCCGGCACCGCCTACTACACGGTGCAGCCCGACGGCTTCCACGTCGTCGCCACCCTGGCCGACGCACGCTCCGGCGCGCCGATGCGCGTCGAGGCCACCCTCGCCGCCGGGCAGACGGTGGTGCTCTCCACCCCGGGCGGCCGCTCCGGCGCGCCGCACACCGTGGAGATCACCCGCCTGGACCGCGAGGTCCTCGTGCACACCGTCGCCCTGACCAACTGAGCGGCGGCCGGAAGCAAGGTTGAGGCTCTGCCTCAAACTCCGCCAAAGGCTCGCCTTTGGAATCCCTTACTTGAGGAATGGGTTTCCAAAGGCCCCATGCTTGAAGGAGGGGGCCCTTGGCGGGTCCGGGCAGAGCCCAGCCTTGCTTGCTGCCTTCTCGAAGCCGAACCCGCAACCGCGGCCTCACCTCACCGGGTCGCGGCGAGGCGGATGCGCGTCCGGCGTTCCCTGCGCAAGTCCGTCCCCTCCCGCCGTCCTGCAACTTTCCCCGCCCCCACCGCCTGATACCGCACGCGCCGCGCCCGGCGCCGCACGCCACAGGAGCCGCCCCGTGACCACGGCACTCGACACGATCCGCCGCCCGGCCCCGCCCGCCGGGCGCCAGGGCCTCGCCCTGGCCCGCGGCCTCGGCTGGTTCAGCATCGCGCTCGGCGTCACCGAGCTGGTGCTGCCCCGCACCCTGTCGCGCACGCTCGGCCTGGGCCGCCGCCCGGCGTTGCTGGCCGGCTACGGCGTGCGCGAGATCGCGGCCGGCGCCGGCCTCCTGCTCGGCGCAGACCCCGCGCCCTGGGTGCAGGCCCGCATCGCCGGCGACGCGCTCGACCTGGCCACCCTGGCGGTGCCGCTCTTCGCCCGCCCCCGCCACCGGGGCGCCGCGGCCGCCGCCGTGCTGGCCGTGGCCGGCGTCACCGCGCTGGACATCCTCTGCGCCCGCCGGCTCGGCGCCCTGCCCCGCTGACATCGCCCCTCCCCCGGCACGGCCCCCCGAAAACCATTGCTTCAACCAATGGATTCCAGAGGCGTGCCTTTGGCGGAGTTTGAGGCGGAGCCTCAACCTTGCCTGCCTCCCCTGACATCCCTGGCTCTTGCCCTGGCATCGCGATTGCAATGACCGCGGCGAACCGAAGCACCGGACGCCGCCATGGTCGCCGCCAGCCTCTCGATCTCCGCCCCACGCCCGCCGCCCATCCCTCCTGCGGCGATGCCTCCTGCGGCCACGCCATCCTTCTCCCCGGGCCCGGCCGCGCCTGCCGCGCCGCCGACGGCCGCCGCGCCCTCGCCGTTCCACGTGCTGCTGTCGGAGCTGAACCCCCTGCAGTATCTGCCGGTGGTCGGCACGATCTACCGGGCCGTCACCGGCGACACGATCCCCGAGACCGCGCGCTTCGCCGGCGGCCTGGTGGTGAGCGGCCTGACCGGCGGCCCGGTCGGCATCGCCATGAACCTCGGCGCGACCCTGCTGGAGCGCCTCGTCGGCATCGACCCGGAGCAGCTCGGCGACCGCCTCCTCGCCGAGCTGGGCATCGGCCACGCCCCCTCCGCGCGCGCCGCCCCCACCGCGCTCGCCGCGGTCCCGCCCGCCCCCGAGGCCGCCCCGCCCGCACCGGCCGGCGCCGTCGCACCCGCATCGACGCCGCCTGGCGCCGCGCCGGCCCCCGCCTCCCCGGCCAGGGCGTGGTCCCCTGCCCAGCTCGCGGCCTATGGCGTCACCGGCGGCGCGGACGGCACCCTGCGCCGCGGCACGGTGTCCGGGGCCGACGTGCTGAACACCCTGGAACTCGCCCGGATCACCGCGCCCGTGCAGGCCTGATACCGACGGCCTCCGACATCGACCTGTCAGGAAGCAAGGCCGGGCTCTGCCCAGGCCCGCCAAAGGCCCCCTCCCTCAAGCACGGGGCCTTTGGAAACCGATTTACTGGGGGAATGGATTCCAGGGGCCCGGCCTTCGGCGGAGCTTGAGGCGGAGCCTCAACCCTGCCTCCTCCGTCACCGCCGCCGCCAGACCAGCGTGGCCGAGATCGCGTAGTTCCACACCACGCCCACCGCCGCCCCCAGCACCGCCGACGGCGTCCACCCGCCGCGCGCCGCGTACAGCATCCGCGCGATCCCCACGTCCGCGACCGCGCCCAGGCTGCACACCGCCACGAACAGCCCCAGCCCCCGCCACAGCGCCCGCCCGCGCAGCCGCATCCCGCGGTACGTCACCGCGTTGTTGAGCTGGAAGTTCGCCAGCATCGCCACCAGCGTCGCCACGCCCTGCGCGCTGGCGAACGCCATCCCCGCCGCCCGCCCCGCGTCCAGCACGACGAGGTGGATGCCCACCCCGATCAGCCCGACCAACGCGAACGAGACGAAGCGCAGCGGCACCACCCCCCCGCTCGCCTTGTCGAACAGCAGCCCCGCGAACTGCAGCAGCACCACCACGTCGAGCTTGCTGTCCCCGGCCACCCGCGGCGCGAACCGCACCGCCACCTCGCGGATGCGCAGCGCCTCGCGCGAGGACAGCACCAGGTCCACCAGGATCTTGAACCCCGCCCCGGTGAGCCGCGGCGCCGCGCGCTCGAACACCTCGCGCCGCAGCATGAAGAAGCCGCTCATCGGGTCCGACAGCCGCACCGGCAGCACCGCCTGCGCCGCCCGGATGCCCAGCCCCGAGATCCGGTGCCGCCAGCGCCCGTCCAGCCCCGCGCTGTCGCCGCCCGCCACGTGCCGGCTGCCCACCACCAGGTCCGCGCCCCCGCCGCGCAGCGCCGCCAGCATCTCGCCCAGCCGGGTCTCGTCGTGCTGCAGGTCGCCGTCGATCACCGCGACGTAGTCCGCCGAGGACGCCAGCGCCCCCTCGATCACCGCGCTGGACAGGCCGCGCCGCCCGATGCGCCGGATGCAGCGGATGCGCGGGTCGACCCGGGCGATCGCGCGCACCCGGTCCGCCGTGCCGTCGGGGCTGTCGTCGTCGACGAAGATCGCCTCCCAGCGCACGCCGGGCAGCGCCGCGGCCAGACGCCGCGCCATCGGCGCCACGTTGGCACCCTCGTTGTAGCAGGGGACCACCACGCTCAGCTCGGCGGCGGCCTCGACCTGCACGGCGCTCGTGAGCTGGTCCACGCCACGATTGTAGGTCATCGCCCCGCCGCTGTCAGCGGGCCGGGCAGACAACGCAGGAAGACGGCAGGGGTGGGGCTCCGCCAAAGGCGGGCCCTTGGCGGAGCTTGAGGCAGGGCCTCAACCTTGCTTGCTTCCCCGCTCACGGCTTTCGCGGTGTCCGGCCAGCCTACGGCCCCTCGCCCAGGAACGCCGCGATGTGCTCGTTGAGGAACCGCGCGTCCTCCGGGCTGGCGCCCGCCCCGGCCGGGTGCCCCCACAGCGACGGGATCGGCGTGAACACGCAGTGCGGGATGAGCCGCGCCTCGGACTGCGCGTCCTCGACCGGGAAGTACAGGTCGGTGGCCGACGGCATGTACAGCACCGGCGCCCGGATCGAGCGCAGCGCCGCCTCCAGGTCGCCGCCGAACGGCGCGGTGCCGCCCACGTCGTGCGCCTGCCAGGTCCGCATCTGCCCGATCAGGTTGTTGGCGTCGGCGCCCTTGAAGAACTCCGCGGTGTAGCGGTCCACCGCCTGCCGGAACGTCGTGCCGGGCGGCATCTCGCCGCGCCACAGCTCGCGCCGCCACCATTCCTGCGAGTACAGCCAGCCGAGCCAGACCAGCGCGGTCGCCTCGATGCCGCGTGCGGGCTCGGCCGCGTAGTCCCCGCCCGCGAACGCCGGGTCGGTCGTGATCGCCGCGATCTGCCCGTCGAGGCGGACGATGCCGTGCCCGTAGGTCTTCGCCGTGCCCGAGGTCGCCACGACGCGGTCCATGAAGTCCGGGTGGCTGACCGCCCATTGCAGCGCCTGCTGCGCGCCCATCGAGAACCCGATCACCGCGCGCAGGTGGCGCACGTGCAGCCCGTCGACGAGCAGGCGGCGCGCGGCCTCCACGTCGTCGCGGATCGCGATCGCCGGGAAGCGCGGCCCATGGAACGGCTCGGCGGTGTTGCTGGGCGAGGAGGACCGCCCGTTGCCGAACATCTCGGTGGCCACCAGGAACAGCTTCCCCGGGTCGAGCGCCTTGCCCGGCCCGATCAGCCACTCGTAGCCGTGCAGGTCCGCCATGTAGTGCGAGGGCAGCAGCACGGCGTTGTCGCCGGCCGCGTTCAGGGTGCCGTAGGTGCCATACACGATGCGCGCGTCGGGCAGCGCGACGCCCGCCTCGGTGGTGAAGCCGGGGAGCGCGAACTCGTGCCGCGCGGGGTCGGCCGGCACGGGCGCCGGCTGCGCGGCGGCGGTGTTGGCCGCGAGCAGGGCGGCGGCAGCCACGAGGCGCACGGAAGCGTTGGTCATGGAGGGTGTCCCGAACAGGAAGCAAGGTTGAGGCTCTGCCTCAAACTCCGCCAAAGGCTCGCCTTTGGAAACCTCGACTTAGCCTTCCTTCCCGGATGCCGGTCCAGGGGCGGCTCGCCCCTGGCGGGTCCGGGCAGAGCCCGGCCTTGCTCACTGTCCGCCCGCCCGGAACGCCGTGACCGCGTCCTGCACCCGGCGCAGCATCTCGCGCACGCCGAGCCCGGAGACGCCCGACATCACGAACACCTCCTGCCCCGACGCCTTTTCCAGCGCCCGCCTGCGCCGCGACAGCTCGGTCGTCGTCATCGCGTCCGCCTTGTTCAGCACGATCAGCTCCGGCTTCTGCGCCAGCCCGTCGCCGTAGGACTCCAGCTCCGTGCGCACCGTGCGCCACGCCCGCACCACCTGCCCCTGCGCCCCGTCCACCAGGTGCAGCAGCACCGCGCACCGCTCCACGTGCCCGAGGAACCGGTCGCCGAGCCCCGCGCCCTCGTGCGCCCCCTCGATCAGCCCGGGGATGTCGGCGAGCACGAACTCCTCGCTGTCCGACAGCCGGATCACGCCGAGCTGCGGGTGCAGCGTGGTGAACGGGTAGTCCGCGATCTTCGGCCGCGCCGCCGTGGTCGCGGCGAGGAACGTGCTCTTCCCCGCGTTCGGCAGCCCGACCAGCCCGGCGTCGGCGATCAGCTTCAGCCTGAGCCAGATCCAGCGCTCCTCCCCCGGCCAGCCCTTGTCGGCGCGGCGCGGCGCGCGGTTGGTGCTGGTCTTGAAGTGCGCGTTGCCGTGGCCGCCGTCGCCGCCGCGGCACAGCACGACGCGCCGCCCCGGCGTGTCCAGGTCCGCGATCAGCGTCTCGTGGTCGTCGGCGATGATCTGGGTGCCGATCGGCACCCGGATCAGCACGTCCTCGGACGCGGCCCCGGTGCGGTCGGAGCCCGAGCCGTTGCCGCCCTTGCGGGCGCGGAAATGCTGCGTGTAGCGGAAGTCGATCAGGGTGTTCAGGTTCTGCACCGCCTCGACGACGATGTCGCCGCCGCGCCCGCCGTTGCCGCCGTCCGGGCCGCCGAACTCGATGAACCGCTCGCGGCGGAAGGCGATGATGCCGTCGCCGCCGTCGCCGGAGCGGACGTAGATCTTGGCCTGGTCGAGGAACTTCATGGCGTCGGGGCCTGGGATGGTGGGCAGCAGCAGGAAGCAAGGTCGGGCTCTGCCCGAACCCGCCAAAGGCCCCTCCTTCAAGCATGGAGCCTTTGGAAACCATTTGCTCAAACAAGTGGATTCCAAAGGCCTGCCTTTGGCGGAGCTTGAGGCGGAGCCTCAACCTTGCCTGCCTTTGCCGGCCGGGAGGTCGGCGCAAACGAAGCGGGGGCCGGCTCGCGCCGACCCCCGCCCGTCGTCAATCCAGCCGGGGCCGGCTCACTCCGCGGCGACGGCGTCCGGCTGCGCCGCGGCGCGCTCGACCGAGACGTGCACCCGGTCCTGCGCGCGGCGCGTGTACTTCACGATACCCGCGATCAGCGCGAAGATCGTGTGGTCCTTGCCGAGGCCGACGTTGGCGCCGGGGATCCAGCGCGTGCCGCGCTGGCGGATGATGATGTTGCCGGCGATCACCGTCTCGCCGCCGAACTTCTTGAGCCCGAGGCGGCGCCCCGCGGTGTCGCGACCGTTGCGGGACGAGCCGCCTGCCTTCTTGTGTGCCATGTCCGTCTCCCTTTCAGGCGTCGTGTGCGGTGTCGTGCGTGGGTGAGGCCTCGCTCATCCCGGCGGCCACGTCGTCGACGGGTGCAGCATCCCCGCCGGCTGCCTCGCCGCCCATCTCCTCGGCCACCGTGCGGTGCTCGCCCACCTCGGCACCGGCCATGGTCGCCGCCACCTGCGCGGTCGGCGCCCCGGTCTCGACGTGCTGCCCGCCGCCCATTTCCTCGGCCACCGTGCGGTGCTCGCCCGCCTCGGCGCCCGCCATGGTCGCCGCCACCTGCGCGGTCGGCGCCCCGGTCTCGACGTGCTCGCCGCCGCCCATCTCCTCGGCCACGGTGCCGTGCCCGTCCGACTCATGCCCGCCCGATTCGGACACGCCGGCCGGACCCGCCGCCACGTGCGGCCCGCCGCCGATCTCGCCGATGCGCAGCACGGTGACGTGCTGGCGGTGGCCGTTCTTGCGGCGGCTGTTCTGCCGGCGGCGCTTCTTGAAGATGATGATCTTGTCGAGCCGGTCCTGCGCCACGACCAGCGCGCTCACCGAGGCGCCCGCCACCACCGGCGATCCGATCGTCATGCCGCCCTCGCCGCCGACCGCGAGCACGTCGGTGAAGGTGATGGTCGAGCCCGGCTCGGCCTCCAGCTTCTCCACCTTCACGAGCAGGTCGGGGGTGACGCGGTACTGCTTCCCGCCGGTGCGGATCACTGCGAACATCGCTCAGCTCTCACTCTCTGCGGCCGGCCGGGGACGGCGCCGCGTGCATCATGGCATGGACAGATGGTTACCCGCGCCACGACCCGCCCGTCGCCCGGCCGGAGGCGCGAACGACAAGCGGGCGGCGGGAGCGCCCGTCGCCGGATGGGGTGCCCTACCGCCCCGCACCCGCGCTGTCAATCGGCGGCGCGGACGGATGCGGGTTGGTCCGCGCGGAATCGCCAGCGAGGCTTGCCCGGACCCGCCGCAGACCCGAGGCCTTTGGAAACCGGTCTCCAGGAGGGCGGCCTCCGCAGGCTCGCCCATTGGCGGAGCCGGGGGATGCGATCCGTGGCCTTCCTGCCTCGCCTCGGCCTCCGTCTGTCTTGCACCGGGTGCGTCGCCCCGACTATAACCCGCGCCTGCGCAGCCGGCCCCGGCCGGATGGCGCTGCGGAGAGGTGCCAGAGTGGTCGATCGGGGCGGTCTCGAAAACCGTTGTGCCTTCGCGGGTACCGTGGGTTCGAATCCCACCCTCTCCGCCAACGTGCGCCATCCAAGCATCGACGGGATCGCAACTCTCGCTTCTTGACCGCCGCTGGTCCCCTCTATGGTCCCTTTCCGTGCGTCAAGGGCTGGCCGAGCCGGCGGCAACCTCGACCGGATCGGAGATCGGCAGGGATGAGCGCGCCGCCAAGGCGGTCAGCCAGACCTGGAAGCGTCTTGGCTGGGTAGTGGTCATGCCAACGGCCCATGACATCGACCTGTCAGCAAGCCAAGGCCGGGCTCTGCCCGGACCCCGGATGGCGTCCGGCCAAACTTCGTCGGAGGCAGGCGTCCGTCCAGCCGGGGATGCCGGAGGCGGACCGGCCATCCCACCTGCTTCCGGTGCGGCCCCGCAGGATCGTCGACACGGCCGCACATGCCCACCATCTCGACGAGAAAGGAGATCCTTCGTGATGACCCATCGCAAGCCCCCCGAGGCTGTTGCCGCGCTGGCGCCGGGGCAGTACCGCATCGCCCGGCAGGGCGGAACCGAACGCGGCGGCACCGGCACGATCCGGACCGCGGTGCGCTCCAGGCACGGCGACAGCCATCCCGGCCCTGTGGTCGCCGACGGCCCGCGCGACAGGGGCGGGCTGCGCCACCGCATCGACCCGGCGTCCCCGCGCTCCGTCCGTCGCGAGGCCATGGAGGCGGAGGGCCACGGCGGCTGTCTTCCCCAGGGGGAGGGGGCATGAGCATGGAACGGGCGGTTCTCGCGGGCGGCTGCTTCTGGGGCATGCAGGACCTGATCCGCAGGCAGCCGGGAGTCGTCTCGACTCGCGTCGGCTACTCCGGAGGCGAGGTGCCAAACGCCACCTACCGCAACCATGGCAGTCATGCCGAGGCGATCGAGATCGCCTTCGACCCCGCCCGGACCAGCTTCCGCACGCTGCTGGAGTTCTTCTTCCAGATCCATGACCCGACCACCCGGCACCGCCAGGGCAACGACGCCGGCGCGGCCTATCGATCTGCGATCTTCTACACCAGCCCCGAGCAGAAGGCGGTCGCGGAAGCCACGATCGCCGACGTGGACGCTTCGGGCCTGTGGCCGGGCAAGGTCGTGACGGAGATCTCCGAAGCCGGCGACTTCTGGCAGGCCGAGCCGGAACACCAGGACTACCTGGAGCGGATCCCGAACGGCTACACCTGCCACTTCGTCCGTCCCGGCTGGAGGCTTCCGCACCGGGCGGACGCGGCCTGAGGGCCCTCGAGTGTGGCCTGTCAGGCAAGCAAGGTTGAGGCTCCGCCTCAAACTCCGCCAAAGGCAAGCCTTTGGAATCCACTTGTTTAAGGAAGGGATTTCCAAAGGCCCCATGCTTGAAGAAGGGGGCCTTTGGCGGGTCTGGGCGTGGCTGCCAAAGGTTTCGACGACCCGCCTGGGTCGTTGGAATGGCAGCGGAGGGAGAAGCCCGGCCTTGCTTGCTGGTAGGTCAACGCTCAGCGCCGCTGGTATCAGGTCGGCTCAGGCGAGCCCGGTGCCGCCTGTGGCGCCATAGGTCTCGCCCGTGACGTAGCTCGCCTCCTGCGAGGCCAGGAAGACGTAGATCGGCGCGATCTCCACCGGCTGGCCCGGGCGTCCCATCGGCACGGAGCTGCCGAACGTCTCGACCGCGTCCTGCGGCTGCCCGCCCGAGGGCTGCAGCGCGGTCCAGAACGGTCCCGGCGCCACGGCATTCACACGGATGCCTTTGTTGATCAGCTGCTTGGCCAGCACCTTGGTGAAGGTGATAATCCCGGCCTTGGTGGTGGAGTAGTCCAGCAGGATCTCGGGCGCCTTGTAGGCCACCACCGACGCCGTGTTGATGATCGCGCTTCCGGCCGGCAAATGCGGCACGGCCGCCTTGGTGATCCAGAACAAGGCGTAGAGGTTCGTCTTCAGCGTACGGTCGAACTGCTCGGCCGTGATGTCGGAGATGCTCTCCTGGTTGGTCTGCTTGCCGGCGTTGTTCACCAGGATGTCGAGCCCGCCCAGCCCTTCCACCGCATCGGACACCAGCGTCGCGCAGAACGCCTGATCGGTGATGTCGCCGGGCAAGCGCAGCGCCTTGCGCCCCTCCGCCTCGATCAGCTTCGCAATCCGTTCGGCGTCCTCGGCCTCCTCCGGCAGGTAGCACAGGGCGACGTCGGCGCCCTCGCGCGCGAAGGCGAGCGCGGCGGCGGCGCCGATCCCGGAATCCGCGCCTGTCACCAGCGCCCTGCGGCCGGCGAGCCGGCCGTGTCCCACGTAGCTGGTCTCCCCATGGTCGGGCTTCGGGTCCATCGCCGAGGTCAGGCCGGGCGCGTTCTGCGGCTGACGCGGGAACGGCGGCGTGGGATACTGGGTGCGCGGGTCCTGCATGCGCAGCCGCTCAGCCTTGGAGTCGCTCATCCGCCAGCCCTCGGTTGTGTGGGGGGAAGACGGCAACAGGGAGACAGGGTTCCGGCGCGCTCCCCGCTTCTGTCGCGATCTTGAACCAGCCGCGGGACGAAGGGCGCTCCTCCTTCGCCCCGACGACGATCGCCACCCGTCTCACGCCGGCGAACAAGGCCATGATGCGCGCGCTGCACGACTTCTCGGGCCGCGACACCGTCCTGCGGGCCGGCCACCGGACCGGCGACCAGGCGGCGCTGCATCGACTCCGGGCTTTGACGTGCTGATGCCGACGGCCCTTGGGTGTGACCGGTCCGGCAGGCAAGGCCGGAGGCTCTGCCTCTGGACTCCGCCAAAGGCCTCAGGCCTTGGAGTCCGCTTGCTTAAGGGATGGGTTTCCAAAGGCCTCAGGCCTTTGGCGGGTCCGGGCAGAGCCCGGCCTTGCTTCCCGACAGGTCAGTGTCAAGGGGCCGTCGGCATGAGCAGGCGGGTCGAGGGCAAATATGCCGCAGCTCGCGAGCCGACCGGGAGCCCACGGGAATCCGAGCCATGACCCGACTTCAGGCTGACCCACTGCCGGCCCGCTCCCGGCGTCGTGCCCGCGGCGCCGCCTACCCCGCGAGCCCCGGCCCCGGCGCCGGGATGCCGCACCCCGTGCCGTCGACCACCTGCACCTCGTCCTCCCACGGCAGGCGGTAGCGGCCCGCGACGAGGTCGTGCATGTAGGTGTAGGGGCAGTCCCGCGCGCCGCCCGCCACCGCGGAGAAGCCGCGGTGGCCGAGCTGGTAGATGTTGTTCTCCACCCCCCACACCCGCCGCGCCTCGCGCACCAGGTCCGGCCGCACCTCGGCGCACACGATCTCGTCCGCCTGCCCGCCGCCGCTGGCGACCACGGTGCCGTCGAAGCTGCACACCATCGCCTCGCCCATCGAGCTGAACGTGCCGTCGCTGCCGCACAGGCACACGCTCGCGGTCACCATCAGGTTGCAGAACGCGTTGGCCTGGTTGGTGACGCTCCAGGCGTGGCGGATCGGCGCGGTGTAGCCCGCGGTGCGCAGCATGATCTCCGCGCCGCGATACGCCGCCTCGCGCGCCATCTCGGGGAACATCCCGTCGTGGCAGATGATCAGCGCGAGCCGCGAGCCGTTCGGCCCGTCGCACACCGGCACGCCGAGGTCGCCGGGCGCCCACGGCTCGACCGGCACCCAGGGGTGCAGCTTGCGGTAGTACAGCTTCAGCTCGCCGCGGTCGTCGATGATCAGCCCGGCGTTGTACGGCGCGCCCTCCGGGTTCGCCTCCATGATCGAGAAGCAGCCCCAGATCCGGTGCGTCCGGCAGGCGTCGCGGAACGCCGCCACCTCGGGCCCGTCCATGTGGCACATGATCTCCGGGCTGGTGTCCATCGACAGCCCGTGCAGCGCGTACTCGGGGAATACCACCAGGTCGAGCGTCGGCATCGCCCGGCGCGCCTGCGCCACCATCGCGCAGACCCGCTCGGTCTGCGCGGCGAGCTGGGCCGGCGTCGCCACGGACGGCAGCCGGAGCTGCACCAGGCCGACGACGACCCCGTTCGGCGAGCGGTTCAGCCCGCCCAGGCCGCTCACCGCCCGACCCCTTCGGCGACCGGCGAGCCCGCGCCCTGCCTGGCGTTGAGCAGCGCGTAGGCGGCGCCGCCGACGACGAGCCCGGTCGCCGCCTCGCCCAGCATCGGCAGCCATAGGTGCGCCGCCACCGCCGCCGCCGCGCCGAGGCCCCAGGCGAGGAACGCGCTGGCCCGGAACGGCTCCGTGGCGCCGACCCGGCGCGCCGGCCCGAGCAGGAGCTGGTCGACGATCATCACCGCGCCGATCGGCGGCACCAGCATCCCCAGCACGTTGAGCCAGGACAGGAACAGGCTCCACACCCCGGCCACCGCGAGCACGCCGCCGATCGCGCCGAGCACCAGCGTCAGGACGCGCATCCGGCTGCCGAGCAGGTGGCTGTAGCCGACGGCGCCGTTGTACAGGCAGTGCGTGCACACCGAGCCCAGGTTGACGAACACGAACACCACCGCGAGCCCGGCCAGCACCGGCCCGTGCCCGGCCAGGATCGGCAGGAAGTCGCCGCCCGAGGTGGCGGGCGCCGCCGCGGCGCCGGCGGCGACCACGAGGATGCCGAACACCTGGGCGGTGAGGCTCGCCACCGGGAAGGCGGTGAACGCGGCCAGCGCCGCCTCGCGCCCGCTGCGCGCCCAGCGGGTGAAGTCCGCGGTCATCGTGCCGGAATCCGCGAAGGTCGCGACCACCAGGGTGACCGCGCCGGCGAAGGTCATGCCCTTGGCTTCGCCCGCGTACGACGTGAAGTCGCCCAGGCCGCGCGCCGAGCCCACCAGCCACAGCGCCACGATCCCGAGCAGCACGTAAAGCGGGGCCGCGATCATGCCGACGACCGACAGCGCCCGCACGCCGAGGAAGGTCACGCCGGTGTACAGCAGGGCGGCGAACACGATCACCCCGGTCTGGTTCCAGCCGAACGAGTCGTGCAGCACCGAGCCGGTCAGCCCGGTCTGGAACGCGTACCAGCCGATCACGATGGTGGCGAGGAAGCCCGAGGCGACCGAGTAGCCGCGGGTGCCGAACGTGCGCTTGGCCTGCAGCGCGAAGTTGAGTCCGGTGGTGCCGGCCACGTAGCTGAGCGCGCCCACGTAGGCCAGCAGGATCAAGTTGCCGACCGCCGCCGCGAGGATCGCCGGCCAGAAGCCGAGGTTGTAGGCGATCAGCCCGCCGAACACCGCGTTGGTCAGGATCATCGGGAAGCCGAACCAGATCGCCGCCACCGAGCCCAGCGGCTTGCGGTGCGACAGCGGCACCGGCTCGTGCTCGAACTCCGCCTCGAGGCCCGTGTGCGCCTCGAGCCCCGTGTGCGCGTCGCTCATCCCGGTCTTCCTTCTGCTGGTGTCGCGGCCCGCCTGTCTCGCGGCCCGCCTGTGTCGCGGACGGGGTCAGGCCGCGCGCAGCGCCGCGACCACCGGCGGCACGCGGCCCGACCAGGGACGGGCGCGCTCGAACGCGGCGGCCGCGCGCAGCACCGTCGCGTCGCCGAGATGGCGCCCCACGATCTGCAGCCCGACCGGCAGGTTGTCCGCGGTCATGCCGGCCGGCACCGAGATCGCCGGCTGCCCCGTCATGTTCATCGGGAAGGTGAAGGCGAGCCAGGCGGCGGAGCCAACCATGCGCCCGTCGATCCTCTCCGGCCCCTGCATGTGCACGGGAAACGGCGGCACCGCGAGCGTGGGCGTCAGCAGCAGGTCGTAGCCGCGCATGAAGCGCCACATCGCGTTGACCAGCGCCTTGCGCCGGACGTTGGCGGTGGCGAAGGCCTCCGCCGTCCAGGGCCTGGTCACCAGCGCCACGACGTGCGGCGACATCCGCGGCCCGTGCGCCTCGACCATCGCGCGCATCCCCGCGAGGTCGGTCTCCGCCGCCACCAGGGTCCAGAACGCCTCCTGCTCGTCGCCGAAGCTGGGGTCGGCCCGCTCCGCGACGCAGCCCAGGTCGCGCTCGAACACCCCCACCGCCTCGCCGACCACGCGCCGCACCTCGGGATCGACCGCCGCGTGCCCCCAGTCCGCGCTGTAGGCGACGCGCAGACCGCGCACGTCCGGCTCGGCGGCTGCGGCGCGCCAGTCGAACTCCGCCGGCGGCAGCGAGTGCCGGTCGCGCCCGTCCGGCCCCGCGATCACCGACAGCATCAGCGCCGCGTCGGCGACGGAGCGCGCGATCGGCCCGATGTGCTCCAGCGACTCCCAGCCCGACACCCCCGGGTAGCGCTCGTCGCGGCAGCCCGGGTACAGCGGCACCCGGCCCATCGACGCCTTCATGCCGACCAGCCCGCAATGCGCGGCGGGGATGCGCACCGAGCCGCCGCCGTCGCTGCCCAGGGCGAACGGGCACATGCCCGCCGCCACCGCCGCCGCCGACCCGGCGCTGGAGCCGCCCGAGGTCATCGCCGTGTTCCACGGGTTGCGCGTGGTCTCGAACACCGGGCCGTGGCCGACGCCGCTGTAGCCGAACTCGGGCACGTTGGTCTTGCCCAGGATGATCGCGCCCGCCGCCCGCAGGCGCTCGACCACGACGTCGTCCTCCTCCGGCACGAAGTCGAGGTAGGCGGGCGAGCCGGACACGGTGCGGATGCCCGCGGTGCAGATCAGGTCCTTCACGCCGAGCGGCACCCCGGCCAGCGGCCCGACGGCCTCGCCGCCGCGCAGCGCCGCCTCCAGGGCCCGCGCCTGGGCGCGCGCCAGCTCCGGGGTCGGCGTGCAGAACGCGTGGAGCTGCGGCTCCAGCGCGTCCATGCGCGCGAGCGCGGCCTCCACCACCTCGACCGGCGAGACCGTGCGGCTGCGCACCGCCTCGGCGATCGCGCCGGCGCCCATCGCGCACAGCGCGGCGTGATGGTCCGTCACGCGCGGTCGCCTTCCCGCCCGAGCGCCGCCAGCAGCGCGCCGCTGCGCGCGACCGCCCCGAACACGCCGCCCTGCATCGTGGTCATCCTCAGCGCCGCGTCGTGGTTCGCCCGGTCGGTGGCGCCGCAGCAATCGGCGAGCAGCAGGCACTCGAAGCCGCGGTCGTTGGCCTCGCGCATCGTGGTGTGCACGCACACGTCGGTGGTGATGCCGGCGAGCAGCAGCTTGGCGATGCCGCGGGTGCGCAGCAGCAGCTCCAGGTCGGTGGCGTGGAACGCGCCCTTGCCCGGCTTGTCGATCACCGGCTCGCCCGGACGCGGCGCCAGCTCTGGGATGATCTCCCAGCCCGGCTCGCCGCGCACCAGCACCCGCCCGCAGGCGCCCGCCGCGCCGATCTCGGCCCCGATCCGCGCCGAGCGCCAGCGCTTGGTCTCCGGCAGGTCGGCGAGGTCGGGCCGGTGCCCCTCGCGCGTGTGCAGCACCAGGAACCCACCCTCGCGCAGCGCCGCCAGCACCCGGCGGATCGGCTCGATCGGCGCGCGGGTCAGCGACAGGTCGTAGCCCATGCGGTCCACGTAGCCGCCGTGGCCGCAGAAATCCGTCTGCATGTCGATGACGAGCAGCGCCGTGTCGCGGCGGGAGAACCCGCCGTCGCAGGGCCAGTCGTAGGGGTCGGCCCGCACCACCGTGCCGGCGGGGAGGTCGGGCGCCGTGTCCGCGTGATGGTCCATGAAGGCCTCGTCGTCCGGGACGGGCGGCCCGCTGTCCCGGGCCGCGCAGCCCCGTCCGAAGCAATCGCTGTGCCAGACAGGGATACCACGTGGTCCCCGCCGGCCGTCGCCCGCAGCAAGACGGTGCAGGCAGCAGGCAAGGCCGGGCTCTGCCCGGACCCGCCAAAGGTCGAGACCTTTGGAAACCGCTTACTTCAGCAAATGGATTCCAAAGGCTCGCCTTTGGCGGAGTTTGAGGCAGAGCCTCAACCTTGCTTCCTGGCCGCCCCCGTCACGCGGCGGCCCGTCCCCTCAGGTGACGAGCATGTCGGCGTGCCGGACGCGGCCGAGCCTCGCCTCGGCGTCCAGCACCACCTGCGCGCGGTCGAGGATCGCCGGGATGTCCTCCTTCGGGCAGGGCCGGCTGAACAGGTAGCCCTGGACCTCGGTGCAGCCTTCCCGGCGGAGCTGGCGGAGCTGTTCGAGGGTTTCCACGCCTTCCGCCGTGGTCAGCATGCCGAGGCTGATGCCGAGCCCGGCGACGGCGCGCACGATGTGCACCGCCGATTCCTTCTCGTTCAGGTCGCCGATGAAGGACTTGTCGATCTTGATCTTGTCGAACGGGAACGAGCGGAGGTAGCTCAGCGAGGAGTAGCCGGTGCCGAAATCGTCCATCGAGATCGGCGTGCCCAACTCGTGCAGCTCGTGCAGGATGGCGAACGTCGCCTTGCTGTCCTGCAGCAGCACCGACTCGGTGATCTCCAGCTCGAGCCGCGACGCCGGCAGGCCGGACGCCTCCAGCGCGGCGCGGATCGTGCCGACCAGGCGGGGCTCGCGGAACTGCGCCGGCGACAGGTTCACCGCGACCTTGATCCCGTCCGGCCAGGTCGCCGCGTCCGCGCAGGCCCTGCGCAGCACCCATTCCCCGAGCGGAACGATCAGCCCGGTCTCCTCCGCGACCGGGATGAACTCGTCCGGCGAGAGCAGGCCGCGCTCCGGATGCCGCCAGCGCACCAGCGCCTCGAACGAGGTGACGGTGTCGACCCTGAGGTCCACCAGCGGCTGGTAGTGCAGCAGGAACTCGTCGCCGTGCAGCGCGCGCCGCAGGTCGAGCTCCAGCGCCCGCCGCGCCTGGATCTTGACGTCCATCTCGCGCTCGAAGAAGCGGAACAGGCCGCGCCCGTCGGACTTCGCGCGGTACAGCGCCATGTCGGCGCATTTCAGCAGCCGCTCGGTGCCCGTGGCGTCGGTCGGCGCGAGGGCGATGCCGATGCTCGCGCCGACCACCACGCTGTGGCCGGACAGCACGTAGGGCTCGCCGAGCGCCGCCACGATGCGGGCCGCGAGCGTCCCGGCCTCCTCCGCCCGGCCCACGCCGGCCTGCACCACCGCGAACTCGTCGCCGCCGAGGCGCGCCACGGTGTCCACCTCGCGCACGCACGCGCCCAGCCGGTCGGCGACCGCGCGCAGCAGCTCATCGCCCACCGGATGGCCGAGCGTGTCGTTGATGGACTTGAAGCGGTCGAGGTCCAGGCACAGCACCGCGGCCCCGGCGCCGCGCCCGACGTCGGCCAGCGCGTGCTGCAGCCTCTCGTTGAACATCGTGCGGTTCGGCAGGCCGGTCAGGCCGTCGTGGCGCGCCATGAAGGCGACCTGCTGCTCCACGCGCTGCCGCTCGGTGACGTCCTCGTAGGTCTGCACCCATCCGCCGTCGGCCATCGGCTGGTGCGACACCGCGACGATCCGCCCGCCGCTCAGGTGCTGCACCAGCGTCAGCGACGCGCGCCGCTCGATGCCGGACAGCCACTCCGCGTGCATGTCGTCGAGCTCGCGCCCCTCGTGGTTGCCCGACGCGAGGCTCGCGCGGATCAGCTCGCGCAGCTCGAGGCCGGGCGGCACGTCGGCGAGGCCGAACATGTCGCGGAACTTCTGGTTCGCGACCGCCACGCGGTTGTCCCGGTCGAACAGGCACAGGCCCAGCGACATGTTGTTCAGCGCGGCGTCGAACCGGAGGTTGGTGCGCGAGAGCTGCTCGTCCTGGGCCATCTTCGCGACGGCGTTGCGCTTGAACACCGCCACCGCCGCCGCGATCGTTCCGACCTCGTCGTCGTGGTCCGGGATGGCGACCTCCACCGTGGTGTCGCCGGCGGCCAGCCGGTGGATGACGGCGGTGAGCGCGCGCAGCGGCCGGCTGATGCGCCGCGCCAGGACCGCCGAGACCAGCGACAGCAGCACGGCGGCGCCGATCCCGGCGCCGAGGAGGAGCAGCGTCAGCCAGCGATCGCGATGCAGCCGCGCCGTGACGTCGGAGTCCACCTCCATCACGCCGCGCACGTCGCCGAGCTTCCAGTCCCGCTTGGCCAGGCCCGGCGTGGCGTTGTGGCAGCTCACGCAGGCCTGGTCGGTCATGCGGTCGGCCAGGGCGACCCTGACCACCGGCCGGCCGTCGATCACGTCGGCGCGCGTGAACGCCTGGCCCGGGTGGGCGCTGAGGAAGTCCCACGCCTGCTGCTGGAACGGCTCCAGCGTGCGTCCGGCGCGGACCGGGAAGGGATAGGGGCTGTACACCCGAACCGAGGTGCCCTGCCCGACCAGCAGGTCGCTCAGCTCGTGCACCAGGGTCGAGGGCGCGGGAATGGTGTCGGGGCTCGCGGAGGGATCGGTGGAGGTGCGCATGCCGCCATGCGCCAGCACCTTCGCCGCCACCTCGCGCGTGTAGTACGCGCGCATCAGCTGGAACTGCTGCACGGTGCGGTGCGCCGCGTCCACCGCGTCCTCCACCGAGTCGGCCCGCATCAGCGGGGGCAGGAGGACCATCGCGGCCAGCGCCACGGCGGCGCAGATCAGCGGGATGCCCCCTGTGTCAGAGGAGTTGCCGCCCGGATAGGATTGGCAAACCCGGGGGCGCAGGACACTGGCATTGGCTCGATATGGACAACCCTACAAGGATCGCGTGGTGGCGCGCCTGCTGCCGCCGGA
>JAABUH010000834.1_pt1 | contig 40086 bp, 68 predicted proteins | sample 5559121 | NCBI WGS metagenome assembly JAABUH01 (sample SAMN10711871, study PRJNA513364) | rock metagenome | isolation source: Antarctica rocks | place: Antarctica: Victoria Land, Battleship Promontory nord | collected 2015-12-28
GTGGGTAGCTTCCCCTCATCTACCTCCAAGAACATCCTCAACACCCAGTTCAAGCCACTCAAATCTCAATGAAATCTCGCCTTTTCCCTAAACCCGTCATAATCCATACCTTCCGATTAGGAAATCTGAATCAATTCACTGATATGATTACTAATGACGCGCTCCTCATTGCATTTGATGGTTACGATGTGTGGGAGGATCTTACGGCCTGTGGTATATAGATGAGGGGCATTCAAAAACCCACATCCGCCATGAATGGTCATCTCCAGCTTTGTCTGACTCCGAAATTCCACCCGTTCATCTCCGAATCATGCTCGTCATCTGGCGAGGATCATGTCCAGCTCTTCTCGTCACGACATCCAGTACGTCTTCCGTGTTTCTCCATCACTCTAATCTCACATCATGATATCCCTCTATCCTCCTTTGCCCCTTTTGCTTAGCTTTGACCGCCACGCCCATCCCCTCACGTTCTCGTCTCGTCATGCTCATCCTAACGCTCATCAGCATCACTCCATCTCCACCCGCTCCCATGATGGATGGTGCGATCTCTCCGTCCCATCCTACACCGGCTATTTCGACACTTCCTACAGCAAACAGCTCTTCCTCTACTTCTTCGAGTCACGCGCGCAACCCGACATCGACCCGGTGATCATGTGGATAAAATGGCGGCCCAGGAGGGAGTTCTAGTTATGGGCTATTTGTCGACCTAGGACCTTGTCGGATTAAGGAGGATCCCAAGGGAATGAACGATCCGTACGCGTGGAACGAGCATGTGAGTCCGGCCTCATATCGTAGAATCGTCCTTCCGGGAATTCAACAATGCTGACCGGTTCACCACAGGCGAATGTCTTCTTCCTCGGTCAACCACTCGGCGTCGGTTTCAGCCATGAAGAAAACGGCCAGACTTTAAGCACTACCGAGGAGGCAGCCGTCGACATTGCTACTTTCGTTGATATCGTTCTCTTACAGGGCGTACAAGAACCTGGCGGTAAGGTTGTCCATCCTGCCCTGGCGCGATCCCGCTCACGGTCGTTCCGCAGCTGTTGAAGATCTCTGGAGCTGGACATATGGTACCCGCCGATCGGCCGAGAGAGGCGTTGGCGATGGTTGATGCCTGGTTGGACACGGACAGAGCTTGATGCGATGCTTTTCGAAACACCAAGGGCCCAAGATCATCGATGCTCTCCACTTCACATCACCCGAACCTCATCGGTCGAGCACTTCTTGAGCAGCATTCTGGGCCTTCCAAGGGAGGAGACATGACGCGACCGACAGAGACCGAGACGGGCCGGACCCTCTCATTGATTCGAAGCCTATGATGCTCCGAAATGCGTGATTCTGAGTCAAGGTATAGACAAGAAGCCTTGTCCCCTTGCGGCTCATCCGTATTCCCTGTTCGACTCTGACCATAACTTCAACAGTCGCAATTCTCCTCTACGTTATTCATCACAGCCATCTCTAACAGTACCAGATCGTTTACCGGCAAGCAAGTAACACAGCGTGGATCCATTGAAAGCCCCTTCTTCCTAATTTGAGACCGAAACAAGCGTGAACCCGAGTGCTGCTATCAGGAATTTGGATACCAACGATTCCCGAAGTTCCTCTCCTGAAAATCACATGCTGTCTGACCAATGGGCACCATACAAAACATGGCTATGCTTTTCAGAAGATGCGACCAAACAATGTCCTTGATTCCCTCCATGGTCCCGAATGACCATCGACCCAGACAAAGCCAGCCCGACGAGAGGGTCATTGGCAGACGGTGGAAGTACCGGCTGCCACCAGCTTTACAGCTCGGTCATCATCTCGATCGCCAGCACCTTGGAGCACATTCATCATGAGATGCGCACCGTGTGTCACAAGCTGAATCTGAGTGCGCTGACGGCCTTGGAAGGAGAAAGCACGGACTCGGAAGAGGACCTCATGAACAAGATGGACATGGCCTCTCATGCGAGGAAGGCAGGCTACCAAGTTGATCGGACGCGATCGCTCCTCGCGGCAATCTACGGAACACAGCGAGACACTGTTGGCGGCGAGGAAAATGTAGAAAGTGACGCCGAGGAAGCCGAGGAGGACACTGGCCAGTAAAGAGGCCCTGATCGAGAATGATAGCGGCCGCAAAGACGATGTTGACGGAGCATCGTCGACTTGATCCATGCCGTGTCGTTTTGTCAAGCTTGGGATGATTACGATGATCGTGCTGTCGCAGTGGATGATGGAGAGGACGAAGAGAGGTTGCCGGAAATGTTTTCTGTCGAAGACTCGCACCGAGAAGCCGTGGAGAAGACCGCTAGGGCTTCAGGAAGGACGATGTGCTTTACGGCACATACGTCGTTACCTTCATCAAGGTGGTCATGTCATTGATCTCCTGTGACGAGTACAGTGCGGGTGTCTCATTGTCCTTCTTCGAGTTCGAAATTTGCCAGCTCAATGTGAAGAAGAAAAGATCAATTGTGATGAGGTCAGAAATTACTGGCTCGCACGGTTACAAGACCATGCATGAACAGCATACACCCGTTCCACCCATCACCAGCATATCCTGATCATCACTACTTCACGTCTACGTCTTCCACCATGGCACTACAGGACGAATCTCCTGACAACCTGAGTGTCGCAATCCCAGCACCTCACTCTTTCGACAGGGAGGATTCGTCGACCAACGAACAGTCTCAAGATAGACTCATCTCGCCCAATCAAGCCTCAGCCGGGGAGCACGACACCAGCCCTCTGCCCAGCCTTAGGCATTTCGAGCGCCCTCAGCGCTTCGATGATCGGATGGCGTTCCTCTCGAGAAGCAGTTGGAGAGGCTACGCGATGAAGCAGTTGGAGAGGCTACGCGATGAAGTGCAGTCCATCAAGGATACGATCGATCCGAACAAGATCAGACATATACAAGATGTGGGAGCGAGTTTCCCGCTCGCGTCACGATTGATCGGCATGAGCAAACAAGCCGAGACATAGTGTGAAAGGGTCAGTAAGGCGGATACGGTCGAGAAGAACTGTCTTCAGCTTATGCATTGCTTATAATCTTGAAACGGGTAGGCTTTGTGCCGATCAGGCATCCAGAAACATGATTGGAATCTGAGATAGACCCACAACGTCCTCAAGCTATCCTGCCCTTCTTCCGTTCCGATAAAACGCCTTCCTCCCCGCTCCTCCCTCTTCATCGCTGTCTCCAACTTCATCATCGCTCCCCCTTTTCCGAGCTTTGATCGATCCAACCGAGATGTTGACCTTCGGAGGGACAGCGAATCCGAATGCTTTGCCAACTTTGGCAAGGTCCAATCTGTTGACATCGAAGATCTTCTTGAGCGAGTATGAGGCGTATGACTGCAGGTAGGAGCGATACCCGTCGCGAGCGGACTGATTGAGGTAGTGGTTCTTTGAGATGAGGTTCTCCAACTGTTGCATCACGTCAGTCTAACCAGTCTAAACTGAAAGGGGAACTGAATTACTCACCTGCTTTTGCACATCCGTGACCTTCTTCTGCGGGAACTGATACTCATTCAACGGAACCTTCGCAACTTTCAAGAACCTCAAGAACCCCAGCTCGCTGGGCAGGAGGAAGAGTAGACTCTTCCCGGTCTTGCCAGCACGAGCAGTCCGTCCGACACGATGAATATAGTCGCGCGGGTCATCAGGCGGGTCAAATTGTATGATCCAGTCGACTTTCGGGATGTCGAGGCCACGAGCGGCCACATCTGTGCAGAGGAGAATGCCAGTGGGAGCGTTGCAGAATTCGAAGAATGTGTTCGTGCGCTTTTGTTGTTTTTGTTTGCCCTGTACATAAATCAGCGGGTCCTTCCGATCAAGGTGAAGCTGCCCTAGACAGCTGCACATTGTGGCGACAACTCACGTGAAGATCCAGCACCGGCACATCGATGTAGTTGAGCAGCTCCGCGTGGTACTTGACCGAGTTGCAGCTGGAAAAGAATACGATGACCTTCTTCTTTAGGTTCCGCTTGAGGAAGGTGAAGAGGAGCATGAAGCGCTGGTCGGAATCGCACACGACATAGCCTTGCTCCAGCATATCGACCGTAGACGATTCTTTCTCAGAGTCCACGTTGATGTACAGCGGTCCAGGACGGAGGGAGACACGGGCTAGGTCGGTGACTTTGGTCGTTTGCGTCGCCGAGAAGAGCATGGATTGGCGGTTCTCTAGAAATACAACACCATTAAGTGAGTTGGAGGCACCCTTGCCATAAAAGAAGAGGTGTCAGTAGGACTGACCGGATGGAAGGAGCTTGATGATCTGCTTCATTTCCTCTTCGAACCCAATCTCCAGTATCCGATCCGCCTCGTCAATGACCAGGGCTTTCAGATTCTTGAAAACGAAACCCTTCGTATTCTGCGCCCCATCAGAACCTTTTGAAATTATGCGTGCTCGCTCACCTGTAGGTGGTCGAGCAGCCTACCCGGTGTCGCGACGATCAGGTTGACCCCCTTGGCCAGCTTATCCGCCTCGGCTTTCCGGTTCGCCCCTCCCATCAACACCCCAAAGGTCTGCGAGAGACCTTGCATCAACTCCTTAGCCACGCCAAAGATTTGCAGCGCCAGCTCGCGGGTAGGTGATATGATGATGACGCCGGTCCCTGGCCAGATCAGCGGTGTGACTCGCTGATCGTGATTGACTCACCGTTGACAGGCTTGAATCGCAACGTGCTCAGCAGCTCGGCGCTGGGGACGAGGAATGCCAGAGTCTTTCCGCTTCCTGTTCTTGCTGCTCCCAAGACATCCTTTCCCGCAAGGAGAGGTGGGATGGTCCGCGCTTGAACCTCCGTCATGGTCTCGAAGCCCATACGTTGTATAGCTTCGGTAGTAGATGGCGATAGAGAAAGGGTAGAAAACGGCAGCAGCGCATCCGTCACAGGTGCAGCTGTCGGTGGCAAATGTATGGGTTCGGCTGGGGCGGCTTTGGGTGAGTCCAGAGTGACCTTTGAAGAACTGGGTTGGGAAAGTTCATCGTGTCCATTCGAGATTTCGGCACTTTTTACCGGGTCGGCGTTGGAGCGAGCCTTGGAAGGACGCTTTCTCTTCTTGTGGGGTCGACTGATATCGGGCACAACATGTTGAGCTACTGCAGACATGATGAACAGGTGAAGAGCTGGTTGTGAAAGAGATTTTGACCAGAGAACCCGTCGATGAAATCAACTTCTCGGGAACAATGCCAGGAAAATATAGGTCAAAATGGTAGCGGCAGGTCACGGGACTAGATTTTTGACGTTCAAGACGAAATTCGAGAACCAATGGACAAAATGCTGTATTCCGTCGAACCACCTCTCTGTCCAATACTCTTTCACCTTTTCCACCCTGGCGACGGTCAGAGAGAGGTTTCAATCTCAGGTGAGTCGTTATTCGTCTGGTACCACTTCTTCCCCTTCCCCTTCCCCAACAGCCCTTCTAGGCGGGGAAGCTTAGCCTCGCTCGGATGACTTGGTGTTCTTTTCAAACTAGAGTCTGTTAGGCCAAGCGCCAAAGACACATAGACGCACAGCTCTGAACTAACTTTTGAATCCCTCTACACGTTTTCCTGCTGGTCAGACCGTAGCTGACATTGCTCAGCTGAGCTCAAAATACCAACTTCTCCAACCTCGAATACACCTTGTAGGCGAGGTGAGTCTGCTACTTCGGTGCCATCTAGGTCGCTTTCAAATCTGAATGATGCCCCTTTTGGGAATTACCGCCTGAGCTCTTCGTCTTTTCCTGGCTTCTGGCCGGGAAGGACGGGATCGATGCTGTCAGAACATGGCTGTTTTATTTTACTGAACCTTCGGCCTTCACCTTTATTGAACAATAGTCATGATGGTTGGCTGATACCTGCAGACCGAACGGAGCTTAGTCGGAACTTGCGCATCCGTAATTCTGCTCGGATAGTGTAAGGTGAGCTTCCAGTAATCCGAATCAACCACGCCCCCTGCTTCAATGTCTCAAATGATGATCCCAACACGACGGTCTTCTTACCCTTGGTGGTGAAAACGCCCGAAACCCAATATACCCGGGCAACCAATCTGACTCGTCCTCGCTCCGATGCCATCGTAATCACGTGTCGCTCTGAAGCTTACAGATTTCTAGGCAACTTCCGCAATGGCTCCCAAGCAGCCTGTTGCGGGCCCGTCTCGACCGAGGAGGGAACCCCTCGATGCCCAGTCCCCTCCTCTACCGGCCAAAGTCTCCGCTTTTAATCACTCTCGCACATCCTTCGCTCTTGCGCTTCCAGTCCTCGGCGCGGCAGACAAAGTATCAGTATGGGACGTTGCCACAGACCGGGTGATTGCCGAGTGGGAAGTCGAGGGAGCGAGCAAGGTTACCACGATCTGCTGGGCTTCTACACCATCTACAGCTTCAGCGAGCACGAGCACGAGCACAAGGAAGCGTAAGAAGCGGAGGAAATCCAATGGGACGGACTTGGAGGATGTAGTGCTCATAACGACAGCGAAGGGGGACTTAATTGTCTTCTCGCCGGAGAGAGGAGAAGTCCTGCGGAAGGTTGAGCTGCCGACCCCGGTCACAGCGGCATGGTCGGATGACCGAGCCGTGCTCTTTGCAGCAGCATCGGCGATCCTCGTCTTCGATCCAGACCTTTCTACCAGCCCACGGAGCTTCGCTCTACCAGCAAACATGCCTCCACCCACTGCTATTGCCGTGCTGCGGACATCCTCGTCAGAGTCGCTGGAGCTTGTCGTCGGCTCGATGTCAGTCTTCACACTTCGAGTCGACATGAAGACAAATGCGGCCTCCGTGATGACCAAGCCTGTACCGGTGTCCACATCTTCCGTCGCATCTCTCGTACCTTTACCTTCTACGACCGAGGGCGCGTCTTTCCTCGTCGTATCCGATGACGATCGGACAGTCTCCCAATACACCGTCCCCGTTGCTCAAGCTGCGATTAAGCTATCTTATCGCTACGCCTCACCAACGCTCTCTCCCGTTCACTCCGTGGCTATCTCGCCAAATCTGCTCTCAGTCTTGCATACGTCTGGAGAAATATCACTGTTTCCTATACCTACCGAGCTCGACTTCTCCCGGCCGAGGACCGATTCAAATCCCAGCGCCGTCAAGCTGGTGGAAGGGAAGGATGAGCGAATTGCAAAAATATGTCGACTTGACTTTGCCAATAGCGAACAGGGTATCACCCAAGCTCTCATTTGCGGACGGATGGCTGGCGCTGGAAGAGTCAAGTGGCACCGAGTGGTATACGAATCGCCTGACGGAGGTATGCGCCGAGCTACGACGGTGAAATGCGATGCTCAAGATCTGACCAGCGCAGCTGTCGCTGGAAATGCAAGTCTTCTTCCCCCTAAATGCGTCTCGCTGACTACCTTTTATAGACTGTACCCCTCCAACGCTTCTCCGCCTCAGCAAATTCAGCTCAAGTGCCGGAGACCGAGGTCGAGAACAAGCCATCCGCAGATCTTGCCACGGATGTCGACATGGCAGACCTATCGCTTGGCCAGCGGCTGCTCGCTCTTCCCAATGGAGACGCGCATGTCGACGGCGATGCTCCTTCCAAGAAGGCACCGAAGGAGTTTACTGGTCCGGCCAACGCGGCTTCCCTTACTCGCTTATTGGTACAAGCTCTGCATACGTCTGATCCGGCTCTCTTCACTCTGTGCCTATCCCATCGAGATCCAATTTTGATCCGAAATACAATACGGAAGATGCCGGCGCAGATGGCGTTGCCATTACTGAAGGCATGCGTTGAGCGTCTTGGGCAGGGCAAGGGTGCCAACCAGCGCGGTGGCGGAAGAGGTAGCGGGCAGAACGAGCAGCAAGGAAGAGGGACTGTCGAATGGGTCAAAGGAGTATTGGTCGAGCGAGGTGCTCTCCTCATGACGGTGAGCCACTGCCCAGGCGTTGACTTGTTACGCTAAGCTGAATGTCCCCAGATACCGTCCCTTCCTCTTCATCTTGCTGCTTTGTCTCAACTCCTCTCAACCCGCCTTCAGCTATATCAACCCCTCCATTCGCTGTCCGGCCGGCTGGATCTAGCTCTCGCCCAGATCTCGATGCGCCGCATCGCTGCGGAACATGCTGGCAATGCGGGACAGCAAGGCGGGGAGGGCGAGCGGTACATTGAGGGCGAAAGTGATGAAGAGGAGGACGCTGTTCCCATCGAGGTGGATGAGGAGGGAGAGGTGGAAGATGTGGACATGCGGGCGAACGGGCTGAGTCATGAGGACGAGGGAGAGTGAGCCTTCGATCGTCCATCCTCGACGACGAGATCTGATTTGATATTTGCAGGGACGATGATGAAGGAGACGACTTCAATAACTCAGAGGAGGCAGCGGAAAATGACGATGAAGATGCGCTCGAGTCGGGTTCGGAGGACGGTCTACTCAACGTCGAGGCGGAGGAGAGCGGATCGGGTGAGAGCGGGTCCGAGGGTGAGGACGAGGAGGATTAGTGGAAGTACTTCGCATCTCACTTCGTCACATCTGCATCTGCATTTCCTCGGGCTGCGGGTCGGGACGACCTGGATGTGGAGAGACAGGCGCTGAAATCCTTGTGAAACTAACTCTCGCGAAGCGGCCATAACAAATTATACGAGTGATTAGCGGTCACTAAGCAGTTTACCGACATTGTTTCCGCGGGCTTTAACCCGATAAGACACACTTTGCATTAGACTTCCATGCTCCTAAGACTCCCCGTTCAACTCGCTTGCATATGACAAGACCTTATGCGAGTATGACCCTGCCTGATGTATTTCCTGATATTTGGTCCGGTATCATCTCCTTCCTTCGCTCCGGTGAGACTGAATCTTATGTCGGCCAAGCGGATCTGGCGAGAGCGGCTAGGGTGAACTCGCAATCACGTCGACACTTATCACCTTCTGCAAATGTTCTACGCCCACGGACTTCTTGTGTACGTCTCCAGTCGTGATCGACTTTGAGCTCTTCTTCCGTGATAGCGTCACCTCAAGGATGGATCTACTTAGACAAACAAATGTACAAAGGGAATAAACGCGCCGTCCGAACTTCCAAGCTCGAGCTTCTCTCGCATGTTCAGAACCTTCACCTCGTCTACCCTCCCTTTCCATCGGAGCAGGGAGGTGACCTCGACCTCCGAATGAAGATGTCAAACGATGAAATCACTCTTATTCTGCGAACTCTACAGTATTTAAAACTTATGCCTCACCTCAAATCCCTGACTCTCGACAAAGCCGACAAGAAAAGGAGCGAAAAGTCCGAACCGCGTTGCGAATACTCTCCTGGAGACCAATTGTCGCGCGGCTCAGCAACTCTCCGCCAAAGTCCTACTCGCTCCATACCGCTGCCAATCGACTGCAAACGGTCCACTCGCAGTACGACAAGGTTGCATGCAGGATAAACCCGATGACAGGATCAAGAGGTTTATCGCCCACGTCTCAGTCACCACTCCCCCTGGGGCCCCACAATGTTTCGTAACGCGACCACACGAATCGTCTTCGATCCTCCCTTCTCTGTCTCCATCACGGATGAAGCGGGAGACCAAGTCACGCTCGAAGCACTCGAGGACAGACTCGGTTTTGCATTCGGCTCTTTCGCCACGGGGCTGAGACGAAGCTCGAGGTCTATAGTCTAATCGACGGGACCTCAAGAGAGCATGAACGGACCGAGGAATTGATTGGACGGTTCGAGGAGATTAAGGGAGTGCTGGAAGGGGAAGGTCAAGATCGGATCGCTGGAGGAAGCAGGGAGATGTCCTGCTTGTGTTAGAGATAAGTCTCGCAATCCTTCGTGCCTGCTTGATCGGGATCAAGGAAGGCGAGAGTACACAGCAGGCCAAAGGAGGGTGTCAAGGTACCGACCGAGCCATCACTCGGCATCGCGAACGTTTTTTGCTCATCATTCCTCTCATCAGGCAGACGCACCACGTTCGTCCGATGAAGAGATGTCATTTAATAGTACAGCTGGATCTCCCTCACCGCAAGATGGCCATTCGAGAGTCACCAGCCATTCGCTCCGGTCTGTGGTGGATTGCAGAATCAGTCGATCCCCTCCAAACTCAGCATGGGTTCTTGCGCCTCCCGGTCCGAACCCCGGTGGGATGTTCGACCAGGCTTACACGCACGTTTGTTCTAACATGCACTGAGGTCAAGCTGATCGATGTGAGCAGTGGCGTCGCTATACCATTCGTACTCCGCCCAGCGCATCCGTCATCAGCGCCTCTCACGAGCAGTTCCTGCCACATCTTATGGCTTGGAGTGAGACCTTCCGCCACATCCGCCCATCCTCGCTGATTCGGATTCGCTATCCTAGATCCGGGCTGCTCCTTCAAGCTTCTTATCGATGCGATCCACAGAGACCGGATCCCCGGCCCAGAGGGTGGAGATGTGTGGGCGCTGAGAGTGGGACTGGCTCATCAGTGGAACGACGAGGATGTCGACCATCTTCACGAGATTCTGATTGCCCTGCCGTTCTCGGTCAAGGTCCGTTCCGTAAGTACACTGTCTGTCCGATTGTTCACAATCGGGACTGAGCGGAGACTTGGTAGTATCCGTTCGATACAATTTCTTTCGAGTAGACTGAGTGAACACACAACCATCCTCAGCGCGAGGAGACGAGCATCATTATCGGACACTAAGGCGGATGTGCAGACGAGATGCCATAGATTGATGTCTAGAGGATGACCATGTAGGCTCAAACGAGATGCGAGTGGTACGATTGCGTTGTCTCGAGATGCGGTTCCCATTCTGACGCCGATCTTTCCTCTGAGCCTGCTTGTCGATGAATAAAACGTGTGTTCCTCTCCTGATGTTTCCAGCTAGCCCTTACTCGTCCGACTGTCATCGCCACCCACGAAACGCTCTTCAAACTTTTCTGAATAGCTCAACCATTGTCACCGATCGTTCAACAAATATGGGTGCTAGCATCTCGCGACTCCTTTCCCGATCAGACGTCGTGCCCGGCTTCTATGTCTGTTTCGATTTTCGTGCAGCGGATCTGAGCTGAAGCAGAGACTCATCAGTGGCGTCGCTACGTTGTTCGCTCGCCATCCATCGCACCACCATCGACGTTTGGATGCCTCTTCAGAACGGTGTTATGGATTGGAGTGATGTTATCTCATACACTCGCCGATCCTGGCTGACAAGATCTGCTCCTAAAGACCCCGGCTTCGCTGTCAAATTCCTCATCAACCGATTCATTAAAGAAGGCGTCTCGAATTCAGACAGCGACGATGTGTGGGCGGTCCGAGTGGGGATTGAGCATGCCTGGACCAATGCGGATATCGAGTATTTCCATCACCTCATAGTGAGCGTGCCATTCCGCGTCCAGATGCGCTCGTTAAGTCCCTTGCGGATCTCTGAATCGCGCTGGACTCCGAAGATGACTTTCGCAGGCTCCATTCGACGTGCCTTCCCTCGACCATACTTCGGGAGGAAGTATCGAAGCAGACATCGGCGTCTGTCCACTCGATAGCTCTGAATCATGGTCCAGACGCCAGAGGAAATGTCAAGAGGGAGACTACAGACTCGTTAGGTGTGATGTGAATGAGTCGACCGCCCACTATCTTGCAGCAATCTCTTTATCCTATCCACCCATTTTGACCTGGATGTCGATGCACGGTGTTTCCCGGCGCTGTTCTCGTCTCGCCTATTGTCCATGCCGTTCGATCACATTGTTCACACTGCTCCCGTTACTAGCTCTATACTGCATCTCCCGGACCTGTCGGTCATCATCCAGTGATCACCAAGCTGGACACCGTTTCCAGAATCACCCGAAAGCCCTAACTCCTGGTCAACCCCAAACCCTTGTGTCTCACCTGTTTTCAGGTCCCAACGAAGCTTGACGAGATTCATCACACCGCCCTTCCACTTGGCGTACCTACGAAAAACACGATCTCAAATCGTAATGACCGAATGATCGGCGTGCGGTAATACCAGACAATTGGGGTAAGATCGTCGTTATGAAATGAAGGCTCTGTGCGGGGAGTTTGCGTCATTGTCATGGACACTAGCGGTTCCTGGCTGCTTTCTTTTTCTTTTTCTTGACATTCTCAGGCTGTGAGAGGGGAGTGAAGGCGAAGAGGGGTTGAAGGTCACCATTGTGCTCGGTGAGCGTTGTTTATATAAATGGATGATTGTGAAGAGGATCGATGCTGGATCATCCGCGCTTCTGACGCCATCTTCCGTCTATTCGGCTGTCGCGGGTTTCCTCACTCTGATCGTACTCACGAATCTCAATCATCTCATCATGCTCACCCTCCCGCTATCCCCTTCGACAAGCTCCTCCCGATCCCTCTCGCCGATGTCAAGCATCACCTCCCTAGCGTCGCCGACTCCCACCCGTTCTCCGACGTCGTCGCTCTCGCCAGTGGCGCAGAAGACACCTTACCCTCACGACCCGAACCAATCCAGGCTACCCAGTCGCGATCGCATCGAGCACGCGGTGAAGTATCTCGCGGACAGTGAAGCTTCGTCGCCAGAGTTGGTCGGGATGAGTCTGCCTTCCGAGGTAGGTTGTCCACCGTTCATGCCTTCTCAAGCTGACAGGTCGTAGTCTGCCAGAAGTGAGATGCAATCGCGGCTCTTACCAAGAAAGACCGCTTCGGTGTCTGATCCCTCCACAAGGCAAGTGTCTGCTCCGACCCCCTTTCCGCCATTCATTTGCCCTTTGCGGCTTCGACTCGTCTTTCCTCTCAATATCATGTAGGACTGTCATCTGACCTCCTCGCAGCAGGCCCCGCGCAATCACCCACCCCCGCGCCTACTCCCTCTCCCACCTCTCATACGGCTACTTCCTCTTCCCCTGTCTCCCCAAAAGCCCGTCCTTCCCCTACTCCCCTCAGCGTCTTAGCCCATACTCCCCCTCAATCCATCGTCCTAGCTCGAGCCCAGGTTCTGGCCGGTGTGGGAAGCTGGTGCAGGAGAGACTCTTGCTCGCGAATCGGGCGATCGTGGCGCATCTCAGGAGAGGGGGAGTGGCGCATATCCGGAGTGTAGATGGGGAGAGGAGTTGTCGGGTATCCCTGCCCAAGCCGCGATCGTCGACATAGGTTTGAGACCTGAGTAATGAGGAGAAATCGAGCTGGTCTTGGGAATGACGGGTTTCTGTGTGGGTTCAAATTTCTACAAACGCATGCTGGCATGGTGATCACTATCTGTTTGTACGAGCTATATGTGTGTATGCTATCGCTTGACCGGTCCCCGCCTCTTTTGCTGAGGGAATACCACCGGCGCCTTCAATACCGCCCTCTTATTCTTCTGAGCTTCCCCCAAGGACAACCCCGCCTTCTCCCTCTCCGCAGGACTCGCCACTTCAACCTTACATCCGAGCGACTTGAAGATGTCCCCGACCCTATCACTTTGATCAATCCACCACACAGCTCCGCAGTGAACTACTCACTTTCCAGGTGGGAGTTTCAGGTCACTCGCCACTGTCCCCACAGGGATCGACCAATCGTTGAGCGAGAGATACACCACGCAGATCCACGCGAGCAGTTTGGTTCGCGTCTTCTCGGTGACGGTGTACCTCTTGCCGGCAGGCTCGGCGAAGCGACTCAGACATCCGTCCAAGAGTTGTAGGGGTACACCGGGGAATTTCGCGGCGAGGTCTGCGGAGGCGGTTTTGTGCAATTGCGGGGCGAGGTCGTGAATCAAATGAAGGGTTGCAAGGTAGTAGCACATCCGACTAGTCCCGGTACGTCAGCCTAGATGGTTAGGGTAGGGAAGGGCAGACGGACAGGCTGGCTTTCTTGGTAGAACCGGAAGAAGCTGATTCCACGAACAACCGCATCTTATCCTCGATCCACCGACTTCTTCGCCATGGTAGCGACCCAGATCGACCCTTGTCATCGCGAGCGTGGAGGATGTTGAACACGTCGATGGAGGAGTATTCCGCTGGAGGGATGATATTGTCCCGAGGATAGACCTCGCTGACATCCGAAGTGGTGAGATTGGGAATCGGTATCAATTCGGGTGGTGGAACCGGTCCTACATCCCACCAAAGCTTCAGCAGGACATCAAGATTGCGAAGGATAACTAACCCTCAACTACCGCCTTCTCCCCGATGGACTCCATCAAATGACCCTTAACCGCCTGCATAGCACCCACGTCCACCCTATTCCTCTCCTCCGCCCTAATCTGGCTCTTCGCCTTGCGCGTCCCAAACACCTCGCCAAGGTCGTTCCTCTTGATCCGGTACTCCAGACGTTGATCTTTACTAGCTTGAGAAATGAGCGGGGCGTTCTTGAGTCGCTTGACACGGTGGACGAGGAGGTAGAGCGGGGCTGAGGGGTGGATGTGTAGAATACTGGTCGAGGGATCGTAGAGTGCGGGGAGGTACCTGTGGTACGTCAGAGGAGACAGCTGATCAGGGGCCAAGGACGTACGAGCAGTCTGCACCCTCGGTGCTGGACGGCTGATGTCGGTTGGTGGAGAAGAATTCAACATCCTCGGTCTCGCCCGCAATCAGAGTCAATCGCTTGGTCAAGTCGAATGTGGAAGCGGTGTCACGGCAATAGATTGTGAAAGGTGTAGACTTGGAGGGGCGGACCGAGGGGAAGTTGACTATAGATTCGGCGGAAATCAGCGAGCAAAAAGTGATAGAAAGGGAACCCACCAAAAGCCGGTCCGGCTGACGAGGACGACTCGCCGATTTGAACCTGCACATCTGAGGTTGGTGGCCGTTCGACGTTCGACTTGCGCTTCTGCGCTTTCCGAACCGGATCCTGTGAGGAACAGACCATCTTTCAGGTTGTCGAAAGGTTCCCAGAGCTCAAAACCTGAAACACAACATAGCCACGTGGCTCTCTCAGGATTGTTTTGCCACATCCGATCGAGCTCATCCTGCATCTCTCAACGACCTTCTTTGACGTCTTGGCGATGTTTCACGTAGTGCAGCGTTTGATTTGATCCTTGCAACGACTTCTTGAGGACTTGATGATCGCATCATGGGGGTACCGGGCTTGTGGGACGTGGGTCCTTCAAAACAGAGATCGGATGTTGACGTCTCTTCCACAGCTCATACGACCAGCGGCAGCTCGGACCTCTCTCTCTACATTAGCTCGAGATGCCTTCAAGGCCAACAGGAATGGCTTGCGCGCACTCACAATTGGTATCGACGCTTCGTATGTCCACCCCAACAGCTCGGCAGCCCAGCTGACGAGGGACAGCATCTGGATCTTCCATGCTCAGATCCCGGTACATGGGGAGAACCCTTTCCTCCGGACGATCTTCTACAAGATCACCACGCTTCTCCAACAGCCGGTCCTACCGGTCTTCGTCTTCGGTCCGTCCCTTCGTCTTCACACGAACCTTGCTGACTTCGCGCAGATGGACCAAACAAGCCGTCGCAGAAGCGCAACCAGACTGTCGCGGGGCATTTCGGGACGGCTGATTTCCGAAGTCGGCAGTTCAAGGCGTTACTCGACGTATGTGGACTGGAATGGTGGAATGTATGTGCCCCTCTTCGCGACTTCGGCTTGGTTCTGAACGTCTCGCAGGCGCCCGGTGAAGCTGAGGCGGAGCTGGCGGTGATGAATCGCCAAGGCAAGATCGATGCGGTCATGTCGGATGATGTCGATGCTCTTCTATTTGGTGCGACCTGTCTGCTTCGAAAGTGCCTGCCTCCTGTCCTCTTGCGGCCTGCTTGTCCTTTGAGCTGATCCGAGCCTAGCAACTCCCCTACCCTTTCCGGCGCGCAAGCCTCTACCACGCAATCGAATACCTCCCGCGCCGACCTTCGGCATTACGAAGTCTTTCGCTCGACCGCAATCCGTGAGCTGTGGGCAGCCAAGGAAGGCACCAGACTGGTGAGCGAGGAGGATTGTAGGATGGCGATGGTCTTGATTGCTCTGCTGGGAGGCGGGGACTACGCTCCGGAGGGTCTTACAGGATTCGGTAAGTATAGCGCAGCCAAATTCTATGGCACTGCAGTAGCTGATCGAACCCAGGTCCCACAATCACTTCCGCTCTGGCCCACGCAGGACTATCGGACTTCTTGAAGCTATATACTACCGACTCAATCGCGTTCAAGACGGAACTATCCTTCATGCACGGCAGAATGATCGACGAGCTTCGAAGCAACTCTACCAAGCAGATCGGTCGGAAATATCCCCAAAGAGCCGCCGAGCTTGCCGCTCGCGACCCCTCATCCCTCTTCCCGGCATTCGCTCTGGACGCGTATCTCCGGCCTTGTACCAGTCCACTGCGGGATCCGACGCAAGGATGGCCGGGTTTCGGTCGAGGTGTGGAAACTTTGAAACGCGGACGGGCAAGACATGACGGTCGAGGCGATCTGGAGGGAATGGCCAAAGCGTGTGAGAAGTACTTCGAGTGGGGGACCAGGGACCTGGTGTCGAGGAAGTTTGCAGGGGAAAGCGTGGGACTATTCGGAGCGGAGGTCATGAATGAGGCAAGGGAGAGGGTCCGACGAGCTACAGCAAGACGACCGATGTCTCCGGTCCTCTCCGGTCCGTCCTCTCAAGCAGAGTCACTCTCCATGATCACCTCGTTCTTCTCCTCCGCGCTGCCGATCCGTGCGTTCAGCAAGTCATCGCCGCCCGCCCCATCTCAAGCACAGCATATTTCACTTCATATCGTCAAGATCCATTCGATTCGGGATGACCCGACCAATCCCGAGCTCAGAGAATACCGGATCAGCTTCAGGAACGATGCCTATGTCGCACGGTGTCAAGATGCGATGGAGGGCTCACGCGTAGACCCGAGAGACCTGCCTCTCGCGGACCGACAAGCACTCGGCCTTGTCGATCGACTCGATGGTGATGACGACGTCGGCCTGCCTGCGATTCAGACTTCAGGCTCGACTTCCGCCAAATCCGAGATCAGGGTGTGGGTGTCTGAGTACCTCGTTCTCGAAGGATTCCCCGAGCTAGTCGAAGCTTACGAGGAGGAGCTACTGACGAAGGCGACCAAAAAGGTCCGAGCACCGAAGAAGACAAGTGCGAGGCCCCGGCCCACAAGGCGAGCCAAGGTGGCAGTCGGAGAGAAGAGCGGGGCGTTCGTCGAGTTCTTCACCCAACGACCAATAGAGTCCAGTTCAATCGAGGAGGTCGAGGAAGTCGAGGAGCGGCGACCAGCGAGGCGGTCAAACAGCGTTATCGACCTCAGCTTATCTCCTTCACCTCGGCCAGCCAGGCAGAAGTCGCCCAGCTTGCCTGAGCTTGCGGGGAGGCTCACACGCCCTTGTCCTACCTCATCCTTGTCCAGTGTGGGCTCCGAGCATCCTCACCGGGACCTCCTCAAGCCGAGCCGCGTCGTGGCATCGTCATCTTCTCCGGTACCTCAGAGTCGAGCGAAATCAAAAGCCAAGGCTCTGCGTATCATGTCGCCCGCTTCTTCACCTCTTCCTCGACTTGTCAGGGCAGTCTCGACGGTATCTGGCGCAAGTGCGAGCTCGAGAGGAAAGAAGGACGAGCCAATCGACCTGTGCTCATCGGAAGATGAGCCGCCTCGTCCCCCATCTGACAAGTCGCAAATCTGGCGGACACCGCCGTCTTCCCCTCCTTCGAATCGCTCATCCAAGCTCCAGACAGCGGGCGCGAGGGGATCCTGGAAGGTGAAGACAGCGGCAACGGACACTGCTCAAAGGCGACTGGACCTTCCTGTGGTTTCCGCTACTACGACGAGAGTAGTTGCACACGGCAAGGGGCGCTTTGTGGATGATCCAGTTTGGGCGATCTGAGATGGCGAGAAGCGGCGATCGAAGCGCTGAAAATGTCAACGCGGACAGGATCGACGAGGCGGAAACCACATCACCTGACCGCTGCATCTCGATTCCTCAGTAGAGCCAGGCCGAATGGAAAGCCCGAATGGAAAGCCCGATCTGTCACCTTCCCTCTATGTCAAGACTTCCGAGGTGTCACTTCAAACCAAGTTTGAAGAATCGCACAGGAGTTCTGAAGCCCTGTGACGATCTCGACTTTGTTGTATGTTTTCTTGACGGACGTATTGCTTGCACTACGCAGCTATTTCTGTTCGGCCCCAATTTCTTGCGATCCCAAACAATGCCTTATACCCTGCACGCTTTACCTTGATGAGCTTCACAGCATGCATGAACCTGGCGAGTACTTTCAGAGATGGCACGAGAAACGGTCATCTGCGCAGAGGAAAGGGGACGCAACCGAAAGCTATGACCTAGACAAATGACATCGAGATCGCGCGGAGATTCTCAAGGCAAAAGTGATATCAATCCGATAACCCGAGATGATGCACCGATTCGCGAGAAGGGCTTGACGCAGCGGGATACGCGGAGTCGGGCGAACCGAATACGGGAAGAGAGCTTGCGAGATCGTTCGACTGCCAAACCTCAGTCGATACGAGTGAGGCGTGTTCCCATTATGGAGCGCGGTATCTTCAGCGAAGTTGGCTTGAAGGTTGATTGAGTTCGCGAGCTGTTGAACGAGTGCAGGAGCGTAGGGATGGGTGATGCTGTGAGCGATCTTGGTAGTATAGATCACTCGTGTGACGACTCCTGACATCAGCGGAATGCGATTGCCAATGTGACTGACATGGGATGTGATACTACCAATGATTAGTGGCTTGAACGGATTAAAACTCGAACAGGGTGGTAGCGACAGAGGACCAAAGCAAAATGTATGAGCACAAACGCTGGATGACGGTGCTTCGCATGAAATGACCGATAGCGAGCGTTACCGTCCGAAAGTCTTGCAGATCCTCGAGAACGCGATGGTCGAGTTCCACCATGTCGCCGCAATGTGTACCGCCGTAGGCCGCAAGCGTAAGGGGCTGAAGAAACGGGAGAGGCATTTGCTGAGACTGCCTGAGCATCTCTACCGTCCGGTCGACCTTTCCCATCTCCCTCCTCGCGGCAACGGGCTCGACATCGTTCCTCTCACTCGCGGACGGAGCGTGCATTCTGCAGGAGTGTCAACCGACCCATACACCCTCACACACAATATGCCATTTGATGAAGGCATCCATTTGACTTTGATCGATAGAGGCAATGCATAATATAGTACGCTCGAATCAAGGGCTTCAGTAGTGTTGAGGTACGGCGCTAGGAAGGGACTTCTCGAGATCGGATATATATAGGTACAATGGCGAAAATGGATGAAGGATCCTTGGGAGCTTTTCATACTAGGGAATGTCACTCATTTCGGCAGGAATTGATAGCGACGAACGCTGTTCGCCGCAGCTGAAATTCGGCACCATGTCCCCGAACGATTTATTGCTTTCATCCACTCCACAAGCCGGACACGCTGACGCGTCCCTCAGCATCTTCAGCGCCACCTTCCCTGTGAAACCGTTGAGAGTATTGGCTTCGAACGCCCGCTGCATCTTCCTCATCACCTGAGCTTCCGCCACTTGCCCTTCAGCTGGAGACATCTCAGCTTCTCAGCCTTTGCAGTTCGGACGACCCTTCGCCACAGAGAGTATTCATGACGTTCGCTTGTCTATCGGGCTGAAGCGCGCCATAGACCTCGACTTTTGTGCCGGTCAGATTGGTGGGAGGCCCAGAGCGTTCGGCGTTTCTAGTAGCTTGTTTAAGAGGAGGGCGAGAAAGCCACTATATTCTGTCGCTCGGTGACAGGAGATCTTGTGGGCGAACTGAGGGGAATACAGGATGCGATTGACGACGCCCAAGAGGATCGAAGAGGGACTGATCTCGTTATCGATGTGAGAAGTGTAGGTGGTCAACGACTGTTTTGTTACAGGACAGGAAGAACGTTAGAACGAGGGGTCCAGAGTGAATATGCTGGCACCAATGCTGAAGATTCGATTCCTTCAGGAAGTAGTAGGGGAACGCTGGGGCCTCGTTATCCTTCCCCTTGGCAGGGCGATCGTGAAGTGTTCTGGAGTGTTGCGCAAGCCGAGCCAATCTGTGCTGCCGTACGTGCCGAGCGAGAGGCGCTGGACGCCAAGTAGGATACCATCAGAAAGACGACGGGTCTTGAGCATGTTTGCCGCGTTTTCGACCAAGATGTCCTCCCTCATCGTCGCGTTTTCTGCAGAGTTCGCTCCTACTCGGAGGACAGTGGTCCAACTAAGGACCATCCGCCTTCCTTCAGTATGTCGACATAGCTCGGCACGGTCGCGATCGGAAGGTGGACCAGGTGGAGCTCCGGTACGCGCGCTAGGAGTTGTGCTTTAGTATACTCGTCTTCACCCGTCTTCGGCTCAATCTGGGAGGAAAAGGAGAGACTGGTGGGCTTCTGATGAGCTTCGACGGTTGTGGGGTCGTCGATGCAGTAAAAGAACAATCGACGTCGCTGACAACGCATTTAGAGTACAGCAGCGGAGCGGCGACTTGGTAGCACATCTGTCAACTTTTTAATCAGATGGTATCCCCTTGATAGCGAATCACGCAAAGCGATTAGACTCACCGTATTGACCCTCATGACCGTGGCGAGGTCGCTTTGATGGAGCTCGGACCAGTTCGATGCTGTGCCAGGAGGCGGAAGCTCGTTCTGCAGGAAAGATATGATGTGAGCCCAGATTTCAGGCTGAAGTTCAGGTAGGTCGAGTGGTGGCATGCTGGACGGCAAATGATTCGGAGCAAATGCCAGTAATGTGAAGGAGTCTATAGAAAGCAGGAAACCAAATGAAAGAAAGATACAGGAAAGGAAACGGGAAACGAAGAGATTTGATGTAGCTTCTCGCCCTGTCTGTGCGCCATCCTTTGGCTTTGATCTCTGATCGTGCGACGCGTCAGAGGGATTAATGATCAAGAACCCGTGCTTGGCGCGTCAGATAAATGGCAATTTCCTCTCGCCAAATACTTCATTCACGTCCAGAGCCGCACGATTCCACCACATAGATGTCAGAAAACGGTTGTACCGAGCCATTCAGAACCATAATGAAGAGAATCCGGGGTTCGGTCGTAAGGTAGCAAGAGGATTCCCTAGCTGACAGGCGTAAGCTGAAGGGACGGAATTCTCAAAAATTCGCTCAGAGTAACTCCCCTGCCATGTTTCCAGAGCCTCACAGCTCACCCAACCGACATCGCTCTCATCAATACCGCATGCCGGACAGACCGGGACCTCGTCAAGCGTTCTCAAAACTACCTTGCCCTCCCATTCCTCCATCAACTCCGCTTCCAGGATCTCATGCATACCCATCATCGTAGGGCTTTCCGCCTCCTCGATGTATCTCCCTCCTTCAGGAAGCTCCCTTGCGGTCTCGTTCTCCGGCGCATCGGTCCTTAGCTGCTTCGTCGTCCGATGAGGTATGAGAACGGAGTGCGCCGTAGATCTCGAGCGTGGTGCCAGTCAGGTCGACGGTCGATCCTGTGCGGGCAGCACGGCCTATGCTAATGAAGTCTGCATCATGATGGCCCGAGCGATGTTGAGGATTCTGTCTTCGGGATTACCGCAAAGCAGGCACGTAGAGGCTATGGGGTCATACACGAGGCGGTTGATAGCGCCAAAAATGATCGGTGGCATCGCAGCTGCTGATCGACGTGACAGGTGAAGGTGTCCAGCGACTTCGATGGCGAGAGGACAAGAACAGGTGGAGGGCGAGTGGGCCAAAGATGACATGTTGGTGCCAGTGCTTCAGGTTGGTACGCTTGATGAGATTAGGAAGGAAGTCCTGTATTTTTCGAGCGCACAATCGAGACCCGGCGCCGATGGTTCGCTCCTCCTCGCGAGAAAGGTCGACCCAGTACTTGCTGACAAGTGCGCCAAGCGAAAGGTGGATCGCGGGAGAGGACTGTGATTTGAGCACCTTCATCGCCCGCAAGACCGTCTTCTTCTCCGCTTTCGCCGCCGAAAGTCCACACTCATCTTTTTTAACTCCAGACCGATCGAGTCCCATTCACCCTGAACACGGATCTGGGCGTAACTCGGCCGAGTGACGATCGGGAGGTAGACAAGATGTAGCTCCTTGATATTGGCAAACAATTGAGTTCTGGTGATTCCGCTTGGAATACGCCTCGACGATGAATGGGGACTGCACGATTTGTTCTTCGGATCCAATTGGATGGTGGTGTGAGATGTCGACAATGCCATAAAGAAAAGCCTCGATATCGCTGACGACGCATTTGGTGTACAGGCATGGAGCCCCACATCATAGAACATCTGTCGTCACCAACATCAGCCGCCAGATCATCGAAGAGTTCTGCCTATCACAGCATGACTTACAGATTTCACCCGCATAAGATTGGCAAAGTCCGCTTGGTGAAGCTCGGAGGAGGTTGTCGCCGTGCCGATTGGCTTGATTGGACCATTCCGCGTCATAGAAAGGCCTTGATGAGTGAAGCCTTCTTGGGAAGATCTCAACGACCATGTTCGAGGATAGCAACAGAATCGTTCATATGTGCAAATGCAGAGGGGTTGACCGAAAATTGAGATCTAGACAGAGTACACTTGGTAACGAGATCGCTCGAAACGTGCAATGAAGAGCGTTTGATCACAATGGTATGGATGGTGATCTCATGTGAACGAGCGCGTTTCAATGCTGGGAAATTATCCCGAGTCGGGCCTTGTCAGACTAGCAGGATGTCAGCTTAACATACAGGAGCAGAACGCAAAACTTACGCAGACCCTTGCACCCACATTCATACTGCATCAAGCTCAGCTTGCTCTCATCGATGCCGCAGGCCGGACACACAGGCGCATCCCTCAGCATCTTCAAGGACACCTTCCCCTTGACTCCTCAACCAGCTGGGCATCCAACACGTTCTGCAACTCCTTCAGCACCTCATTTTCCACCGAACGCTTCCTCTGCGCCTGCTGCTCCAGGTGCCCAAGCTGATTCGGCTGATCAGGATTCCGCAACCTGTCGAGATACAGAGCATCGACCAATGAAGCGGCCCTGAGCGCACCGTAGATCGCGACCCTCGTCCCGTTGGGATCGAAAGGAGGCTGCTCCGATTTTCTCCGTACGCTGCTTTCCTCCAATCGCGAGTGAATGTTGACTAGATTCGCGATTGAACGTATGAAGCCGGTACCGAGGTAGCACGTCAGGCTGCGAGCGATGCTAGATTCATACATGATGCGGTTGACGATGCCGGACGCGAGAGGTGTGAGAGCGTGATTGTGGCCGACATGAGCCCTAAAACTGACTAATCGGAGGGTGGACGTTCCAAGGCAGTGTAAGAGGGCCAAGGTGAACATGTTGGCACGAATGCTGAAGGGCAGTATTATGCATCAGCTGGGGGCTGCAGCTCAAAGCGTATCCCAAGTCTTTCTTGCATCCTTCTGCGGATGCTTCTGTGAAAAGGCGCTTATGTATTGCGAAGGAGTTGTCCCAGTGCTTTGCTGCCGTAGGATGCAAGCGCGATACGTTGGGAAGAGGAGTTTGTCGACAAGCTGGCGATGTGAGCAATTTCGTCCGCCTCATCGAGTTTGTTGTACTCCTTTCTCGCTTCCTCCAATGCTGTATCGTCACTTTCACTGTCTGAGCTGTCCGATAAGCCCGATTGGCTCTTGCTGATGATGTCGGTATCGCCGGGCTCCTCGATAAGGGGACAATGGATCACATGCAGACGTATGACACGCTCGAGTAGCTGACTCTTGGACTCGCAATTCTCGTAGCTTGTGCAGCTTGGATAAGCTTCGTCGGGTACGGCACTGGAAGCGCTGACGTCGAGGCAATCGTTGCCGATGCAGCCGTAAAGGAAAGCTCGATATCGCTCACGACGCAGATGTCGTAAAGAACCGGGCCGGCGACGGTGTAGAACATCTGGTATTGTGAGCATTAGTCGCGGTATAATTTCGGTAAAATCCTTGGTCTCTTTGGACTCACCGTGTTGATTCTCATGGCCGTAGCGAGATGAGCCTGACTGAGTTCAGACCAAGACGACTCTGTACCGAGAGGAGGGAGCTGTTTCTTCAGGAACGTGACGATATGCGCCCAGATCTCGGGCTGTAGTTCAGGTAGGTCGGGTGGCTGCATATTGAACGACGGCTGGGTCATTTAAGTGGAATTGAGGTTGAGACCCAGAGCACAACGAAGGAGAAGAGGGAACGAAGTGGAAGTAAGAAAGAAGACGGATTTCGAAATCCCTGTTTCGCCCTGTCTGTGCGCCATCCTTTGCAAACAAGACGCGTCATAAGCCCGATGAGCTGATTGATTGGAATCTTTTCCGACCATCATATCCCCTTCACATTCAGCGCAGTCCCTGCTCTCCAGATAGTCGTCAGAAATACGACTGTCCCGCCTTCAGCATCATATCCCTTTGAACAAAGGGGAGCCCGACGTACAATTACCTGACCACCACGCAACGCTCCTAGCGTAGGACGTTTTGATGTCGGTTGTATTCAGGTAAAGCCATACTGCAAAGTCACGCGATCAGCTTCCAAGGTGGGTATTGGAAGAGAGGATGAACGATAAATATAACGTGTGAAGAAGAAGACCAGTGACATGCCATTCATCCATTCCGCCGACAAGCCCGCCGTATTTCCAAACACCTGTTCCCAGCATCAGCATCGGCTCTGGATGCCGTCGGGAGTAGATGGAATACGTACAACGGCAGCGATGAACATAGGCAGAGCCTCATACCCATTCTGATGAGCGGCCTGCCTCCTCCGAAGCTTCGCGATGGTCTCTGGCTTGTACTTCCCGCTCTTCTCCATCTCATCGACGGAGAGTCGGGGACTGACATTGTCTTTCCATTTGAGTCGCATGGCCGCACCGCGTGTCGAGGCGTCCAGGACTTGAACCCAGATGAGGATGATGGCGTGGTAGGAGTAATTGTACATGCTGAGGGGTACACTTCGGGCGTCAATTGATCAATATTGGACGACTTAAGGAGATGGGAGGATCCGAGTTGTTTATGGGTGTGATTCGTCACATAAAACGATAAAACGGGACGCTCAACGCAATCGGACAAACATAGTAATAGCGGAAGCAACGATGTCCGACTATTTAGTCCTCGGCAATCGAGCACTGCTGGATCCTTTGCTGTGGACATTCTTGTCAGTTCTCCAATCGCTCATTCCAAATCCTGGCGTGTATAGAAATCGGCATGGCGTCATCGAACAATGTCCCGGTCGTCCAAAACACCGAGAAGCCCATTGATGCGCATCCGAAACCGCTGCGATTGGTCTTCCACACAACCGCGGCGTTGATCATGCTCAATGGGTTCACAGGATTGACCAAGGTGGCTGTATCCAAGGCGATCGAGCCGCAGGTGGGTCGAACCCATGTTCAATCTCCAATATGAGCTGATTGGCTGTAGTATGGAGGTGAGACCTTGAGATTTCGCTTGCGGAGGAGCTGACACGCGATACCAGGGTTCTTCCAGTATCTCACCATCGTTGGGTATGTGCCGATTGCTCTGAACATGACACGCACGAGTGCTGCCCAGTTTAGTTTGATGGCGTGCGGTGCAATGATGATTGTTTCCAGCATCAATGATCTCCTCCCCGGGGTCAACGGTACACGACTCTCCCTTGACATCCGTAGCACTGATCTGACATTTGAGCTAGGCGTGAGAGCGCTCAAACGGGCTATTCTACTTTTCGCGATGCCAGTCGAGATCGTCATCGCCTGCATTTACGTACGTCACCTGAACGTGACACAGGCTGACAAGTGTAGTGGCCGATCGTCCTCCTCGCCCCCAACCTCATGTTCCCGACCAAACCCGACGTCGACGCAGCTGTTGAGCCGTTCTCCTCGCAAACCGATGTGGCTCTGTTCCGGATACCTTTATGGATGGATTTGTCGATCCATGCGGTTCCAGCCGTCGTCCTTCTTGCTGGTACGTCCATGTCCCTCCTCCCTGATCTCACTGACATCCGGTGTCATAGACTTCTTCCTGATGGAGAAACGATACAAGCCTCCCATGTCGACAATCGGGGCGACGGCACTGGCTGTATCATTTGGGTCGGCATACTCGATCTGGGTCGAGCACTGCGCGACGATCAATGGGCGTTTCCCCTATCCTTTCCTCAGGCTCATGAGTCAGGGACAGAGAGTCGTCCTGTATGCTGCCAGTACGTTGGGGGCCATGTTGATTTTTTGGGGCTTGAATGCGGTGCATCGGTGATTGCATACGGAGGTCTGGGCATGCACGTTGTATGGTCAAAGGAATGGAAGGAGCTACTCATTTGTTGGAGGATCGTTTGTGTGTATTTATATCTGGTTTCATCATCTCCAGCTGAAGGCGTGGATTCGTAACGCTCTCCAACGTCAGGCTGTAAAGCGCGTTCCATGAAACGCCGATCTTTCCGTGCTCTGCTTCAGGTGCAGTCGCTGCCACGTGGCCTTTCACTTCACCATCTCGTCGACTTCTCGTTCCGGCGAGGAGACCATGAAGGGACCCCTGATGTATATAGCGGACATGCGACGTCGCATGAGAACATCAGAAAGCTTTTCGGAGATCATCCTGAATCAAAATCTGAATCATAATCACTATCAGGAACATAGATCGAAGCTTCACGATGTACCCCTCCGGACCTGCACCTTCCCCTCCCAGCAAGATCCCGGCCGGGCATCCTTTCGCGACCTACTACATCCCATCGACTGGTACCACTTCCCCATCGATATCCAGCAAGACCGTACCACCATCACCATCCACTTCATCGACCTCATCTCGTCAGACCACCTCGACTGCATCCGCTTCTCGCGACTCAGACATCGGGCGGCGTGTCCTCTACCCCACAACTGAGCCAGCCTGCCGACCAGCCTATTCCACCCTCCCCACCGATCTCTCGCTCCTCGACCATCAACCACGCCAGACCCTACTGGTCGATCTCGAGTACATCATCGGGAAGAAACTGCACTTTCCGCTCCTCACGCGCAAGGCTTCAGCGTCATCCCAGCTGAAATCCAAAGACAAGGCGAACAACAAAGAGGCGACAGCGAAGGAAATACGAGAGAGTGGAGGAAGTACAACATCGAGCAGGAGGCTGAGGAAGCAGAGGGAACATAGTTGGGAGGAGGATTTCGCTTGGGATGGGGTTAGGTTGGTGGATGACAAAAATGGGGAGCGGAAAGGTCGCGGCGTGAGAGAGGGGAATTGGGTATGATGGGTTATTCTTCTTTATTGTATCAGTACGGCTATGTCTTGGTTTTCCTGGTGACGACGAGATGATGACATTGCGATGATAAATCAGGTTTGCAAAGAACTGCGAAATGATCTGTCTCTAATTGGACAGACACGCGCCACAAGCCAAGACTCCGACCTCCTCCGATCACTCCATGGGAATCTTATAGCGGCGGCCACGCTTCAACCTGAATCCTTTTACAGCTACTGCATACCTTCCTATCGCTGCAAAGTTCCCAACATGATTCGCCGATTCGCCGCTTCTCGATCGATCGCTCGGCCGCTAGCTGCGAACACTGCTCCTGCTGGTATGTCTTGATCTCAACCAACCTTGTCCAGGTCGCGTCCTGCAACTCGGTATTGCCAAATTTTGCTACCGCATCGGTAAGGTCTAGCATGACGGAGCTGACATCGTTTATTCCCAGCTCCCCGGCTGTTCTCGACCACTCGACCTGGGCAAGCCGATATCACCTTGACGGTGGATGGCAACGAGGTGACGGTACCGCAAGGTGAGGGAGGGAACACATCTTGGAACTTGGGTAGTTTTGATGGGCATCGATGTGCTGATCGCGTTCACACAGGAACGGCTTTGATTCAGGCTTGTGTGAGTTCATGCTTCAGCTGAGTGAAATTGTTGCTGACGTAGCTCAATGCAGGAAGCAGCGTATGTCTAGCATGATCGAGCGAGGGCAACTGTACTGACGATTCGGTACATTAGCGGTGCTGCGATCCCTCGATTGTGAGTTCAGATCTTCCCTGCCTGCGACCCCTCTTACTGATTCTCGCAGCTGCTACCATGATCGATTAGCCATTGCGGGCAATTGCCGAATGTGTCTCGTCGAGGTGTGTTTGGTCCATCTCCTCGTCACGAACTCGCTCATATCCCCAGGTTGAACGCTCTCCCAAACCCGTCGCGTCCTGCGCGATGCCCGCTATGCCCGGATCGAAGGTCCTCACCAACACTCCCCTCGTCCACAAAGCCCGTGAGGGTGTCATGGAGTTCCTACTCGCCAACCATCCGCTCGACTGCCCTATCTGCGACCAAGGAGGTGAGTGCGATCTGCAGGACCAGTCGATGCGGTATGGATCAGATCGGACGCGGTTCCACGAGATTACGGGGAAGCGTGCGGTGGAGAACAAGGATCTTGGCCCGATCGTCAAGACCTCCATGAACCGGTGTATCCAATGTACGCGATGTGTGCGATTCGCGAATGATGTCGCTGGCGTGGAGGACCTCGGTACGACCGGACGGGGAAACAACCTGGAGATCGGGATGTACATTGAGAAGACGATGGACTCGGAGATGTCCGGGAACATTATCGATCTATGCCCCGTCGGCGCACTCACATCGAAGCCGTATGCTTTCCAGTCGCGACCATGGGAGTTGAAGAAGACGGAGAGTATCGATGTGCTGGACGCAGTGGGCAGCAACATTCGGATCGACAGCCGCGGAATCCAGGTTATGCGGATTCAGCCAAAGATCAATGACGAGATCAACGAGGAGTGGATCAACGACAAGACACGATACGCATACGATGGGCTGAAATACCAGCGGTTGACGACACCGCTGGTCAGGGAAGGCGACCGGTTCGTCCCAGCCAGTTGGGAGAACGCGATGGACGCAATCCGACATGGCTTCCAGACGAGTGGTGCGAAGTCCGACGAGATCAAGGCGGTCGCTGGACACCTTGCTGATACCGAGTCCCTGATTGCACTCAAGGATCTCATCAATCGGATGGGCTCGGAGAATCTTGCCCTCGACCAATCTCTGGGTGATGCTCCTCCTCTTACCGGCATCGACGTCCGCTCCAATTACCTGTTCAATACCGGAATCGAGAATATCGAGGAAGCGGATGCCATTCTCCTCATCGGAACGAACCCACGACACGAGGCCGCCATCATAAACACACGCTTCCGAAAGTCTTTCCTGCACCAAGGCGCTGAGTTTGGCTTGATTGGCGAGAACTTCGATTCGACCTTCGAGTACGCCCACATGGGTACCTCGCCGAAGGACGTAGCCGACTTCCTCGGCGGAAAGGGCAAGGGCGACTTTGCGAGGATCTGGAAGGAGGCGAAGAAGCCACTGGTGATCGTTGGAAGTGCGGTGACGGAGAGCAAGGATGGTGCGGCCGTGCTCAAGGCGGTCAGCAAGCACGTCCTCGACAATGCGTCGCGTTTCATCACACCCGAATGGAACGGCTTCTCTGTGCTCCAACGAGTGAGTGTGGATGAGCTACTCCGCTGACATCAGGCTGCATCTCGTACCGCCGCATACGATCTTGGCTTCACCCCATCCCCCCAATCCCAATTCACCAAACCCAAATTCATCTACCTTCTTAACGCAGACGAGATCGACCCTTCCTCCATCCCTGAATCCGCTTTCGTCGTCTACCAGGGTCATCATGGCGATCTAGGTGCACAGTTCGCGGATGTCTGTCTTCCTGGTGCAGCGTACACCGAGAAGTCTACCACCTGGGTCAATACCGAGGGACGCACGCAGATGGGTCGTGTGGCCGTTGTACCTCCTGGAGCCGCGAGAGAGGACTGGAAGATCATCCGGTACGCCAACGCATGTCCACGGGGGCCAAGCTGATCCATCCCAGTGCGCTCTCCGAAATCGTCGGTAACCCCCTACCATATGACGACACCCTTGGCATGCGACAGCGAATGTGGGATGTGTCACCCACCCTCGTCCGCTACGATACTATCGAAACCCCTTCCCCCGAGATCGTTAAGACCGGCTTGACGCAATTGTCAAACCTCTCGGCCAGGGCTTCAAGCACGGCGATGAAGAAGCCCATCACCGACTTCTACCGGACCGATCCCATCTCGAGGGCGAGTGTGACGATGGCGGCATGTAGCAAGGCGTTCACCCACAAAGACTACCAGTTGTCGGATATGGATGAGAGTGGGTCTGCGCAGGTGAGTTCCCCATGCTTCGATCCAAGCAATCGCTGATCAGGTCATCAGGCTTCCTACGCGTAGAGATGCAGCATGAGTAGCATATGATTGTATGAAGCATGCAGATTAGCATATTATAGGACCATTCCCCTTCCTTAGCAATAGCTTCGGCGCCAGGCCTTGACTGCACTCAACCGAGCGTCTTCGGCGAGGGCGTTCCTCCATCCTCCATGAATCCCGCAAACCTCGCCGCCCGCTTCCCAAAAACCGGTGTACTCTGCTCACTGACGATACTCGCCGGTATACTCACGCTCGAAGTATTCGTCGAATCCTCCTCGTAGCCAAAGAGGTTGAGATCGCTGCTCATCGACGACATGGATGGGTTCGGTTGATGCCGGAAGTCAAGACGCTGGGTATCGTCGGCTTCAATAGAGGAGGTGATGGAGGATTCGGTAAGCTCAGAGGTCGAGTGGTAGTGATTTGGTCGCCCGTTGATGAAGCTGTGGGAAGGTTGGGACTCGTTCAGCGGTGAGGAGACTGATGGTCTTCGCAAACGCTGAATATAGCAGTTCAGCGAAGTTTGAAAGGTTCGAGGCTCCGCTCACCCCCATGATAGCCCGTACCCTCCGTTCGCTGACAGTCTCCGAAGGCATCTGAGCATGTCCCTTCCTCTCAGTCGCTCCTGACCCGGCCGATTCTAGCCCATCATCAAAGAACTGATTCAGACTATGCAAAGCCCCAACCAGATCTCCCATGGACGCTTCATCGGTCGCCGATGTCGGTGGCGACGGGATGTCCAAGCTGAGTTGGCTGGGATTTCGCCCAAATCCACGCATGTCGGTGAACTGAACCACCGAGAAATGTGCAGATGCCGCACGGGTCTCGACGGCGCACGTATTGAAGACTGCCGTGACGTTCTTTCGTGTGAGGGTGGACAGCTCCTTCGCATGCGAGACACTCCAGCCAGACTCCTCGATGGGCCCAAAGATGTCCCCGCTTGCTGAGCCCGGTATCGGATCGATGTTCATAAGGTCGAGAAGGTCGAGTGCTTGCGCGGAGTGCTTGGTCGAAACGAGACGTAGGAGAGGTTGAAGCAGCTCATTACCATTAGCAGAGAGAGGAGGGCGAGCCTCCGGTGACAGCAGGACTAGCTTGAGTACTTGCATAGACTTCTCTCGCATCCAGTCATGACTGTTGAGAACGAAACCGGCGAGAATGGTGAGGATGTCGAGTGCGTGGGATGGCATGAAATCGCGCAACAGAGACGATGCTTGACGTATGAAGTCGTCTTTCGCTCGGAAGCGGGCGTGCGCGAATGAGACCAAGAGCCTGGAAAAGCTCGCGTTGCCGCTTGCATCTGCGATCGCAGCGAGGTCGAGCGCCATCATCGCAAGCTCTTCATTTGGCTCGCCAAGGTCTATCGAGTGCAGCATCCACGGTAACGCCGCGATGAACCCGTGCAATAGCCTGTCTTCAGTGGCGTCAATGAGGTCGTCATGCGGTGCAGAGACCAGTCGTCGGATCAGGTCGAACGTCATCAGCGCCGTCTTCGACGATCGAAGGCCGGCCAGGAGTAGAGCCTGTAGTCGAGGCGGTGGTCCCGACCAATCGATAGGGCGGAAAGACAGCAAATGCTGTACCACCGCCGGATTCGAGAGGTTGGTCTTGTCGAGGACATGGGAAAGCAGTTCAGTCACTTCTGCGTACTCATCCTCGACAGGTGTCGTCAGGCATGCCACGGTGCACCAGAATAATTGTGGGTACTGTGAAATATCCCCCGCTGGGAGACCTTGAACGGCGGAGGCGAATGTCCGGATGACCTCCTGATTGAAGGACTTCATCTCGGGGGACCCACTTGCGACGGTACTAGACAGTCGTGCGAGAGTGTCTGAAACCATGCAGGGGCTGATGCGGGGTGAGAGAATGCGGAAAACCTGGAAGGATCGGCAGGCGCAGTGGCGGATAGGGCATGAAGTCGCCCAAGAAAGTGCAAGCTCGCCCCAAACCTGTCGGATACGAGGTTGCAGAGGAAGGAGGATACCAAGGACTTTCATGATGAGTGTGGTCATTTTTGGTGGCGCGAGGAATGCTGCTTCTGGGCCACCATCTTCCTCGGCCTTCCAGAATGCCGTAGGACGAGATCGGGCCAACATCGTTGTCTTCAGCTCGGCAGTCGCCCACATCGCTGCACCGTCACCTCCTGGCACATTGGAGACATCGCAGATCCACGCGCGAAGCACCTGGAAGAGCACGGCTTGACATTTATCTCGCAGTGAGGCTGACGCGTGGTCGCAATGCAGCAGCGCGGCGTGCAATAGTCTCGGCAGCCGTGTGCCAACATCGATATCGCTCAACCGGCTTGGGAGTAGCTGTCCGGCGAATAATAGCGCTAGCTGGCCCGTCGAGAAGGTTTGTGACATCGCGGTAGGTGAACTCACAAGAGCGTCGAGGTCGGCGAGCGATGCCATTGGGCTTGGTGGGACATCGACCTCTGGTAAGGCGGCCATCGCGGACGGCTCCACAAAGCTGCAGAGCTCTTCGAACAGAACCTCGCCTGCGGGGCTCTGCGCGAGGCACGCCATGGTAGATTGAGCGTGGGTGACAAAGTCAAGACTCTTGCGCTTCGCGCCTTGTTCAAACAGGAACCTGACAAGGGCGGTGGTGTTACGCGATTGGCCAGAACCAGCGAAGGCAATCAGGACCTCTTTGATATCTTCGAGATGATCGTCGACGAAGCGGATGGCAAGGTAGATGAGATTCGATAGGGCACGATGTTCCTTAGCCACCTCGTCGGCAGTGAGACTCAACGGGTCAGGCGCGAAGTCCAGTCCCGCCAGCCAGGCGGGCAAAATGCTGAGCGTTGCTTGCCGTCTAGGAGCCTCGAGCTGGCTAAGCCGGGTCGTACTTTCGGCGAGGAACGCCAGCGCATGTTCTTGGTAGTTTGATGCAACAAGTACTGCCATCTCCTTCTGCGCATGACGATATAGATTGGCTGATCGGCTACTGATGGCTGGGAGAAGAGCAGCAGTCCTGAGACGTCCCGCAGGAGTGCTGTCGAGAGACACCGTGAGCTGGAAGGCACGCTGACGGATGTCGGCGTCAGGATGGCTGAGTTTCGACAACAACAGGCATGTCAGCTGTTCTATAGATAGCTGAACGAGGCCTTCAGATAAAAGGTCCGCCACGACGCCGAAAAACGATGAGTCGAGGCTGAACTGCTCGCCCTCGCCGAACGACTGATGCAGCACCTCGTCCAGCAGCCGGCTGCAGCTCCAGTTGTACTTCATCAGGGCGAACAACGCTTTCCTGAGGTTGAGATCAGCTCCAAGCTGCGAGTTTTCCGGACACCGCACCTCGCGGTCGCGTGGTGAGCCCCACTTGACGCGGAAAACATGCCTCGAATCCATCTAAGCACGGTGAGAGGCTCGACGATATGATCCGACGCTTGCGCTGCCGGCGTCGTCTCTCCGTCCGAAATGAGCTTCCCTTGCTTAGCGTCCCGTCAGTGAGATGCCTTGATGAACGAGATGTCACTTACACACAACCCCGCCATAGCTTCCGCTGCAGCAGCTGAAAGTAGCTTCGTCTTTGCCTGCAGGTCATCCAGGTACTTGGCGCGATCCCGATCACCACGATAGGACTCTGCTGCCGCTTGCAGTGTCTGAGACTCTCGAGCCTTCGCAATGTCCGGTCGTCGGCCCACATGGCACCACTCGTAGAACAGCTTGAATATTGCCCCCCGTATCTCTTCGCCGAGAAATCGATCAGACGCATCGAGCTTTGCTAGTGCATTAGTGAGATTCTCCACGACGACACAGAAGCTTCGTCGAAGGTTTTGCAGCTCGTAATTCTCTTTCACGTTTCGGTCGGCCAGCAGTGTATAGGTGATTTTGACAAATCCGATTAGTGAGGACAGATTCGCAAGATGAGAGGAGGATTTGCCGTCGAGGATGAGTGGTGAGATGAGACGGAACACATGGGCTACGGCTGTCCAGAGCGGAGTCGCAACAGCCGGGCCTCGAGAGCCTTCCCGTGGAGTGCCTCCAATCTTCGAGCCGTCGGCCAGCCGCCGCACAACACCAAGGAGGATTTCGGAGATTGGGCGTAGGAGCGATTGACCGATCGAACCGAGAGCGTATACTGCTACATCTCTGAAGCGGGGATCCTCCCAGGAAAGAAGAGTAGTCAAGTAATGAAGCAGCGCTGGAGAATCGATAGTATCTGGCGTGAGGATAATAGCTTCTCTCGTTCTTTGGACGGGAGGAGTGGCAGGACCCGGTTGACGAGTCTGCAAGGTTACGCACAGGACTGTCAGATATGACCGCCAGTGATCTGCCAGGACAGCTATATCGGTCGAGCTTCGTGTCGGTGCAGCTTGGCGCAACCCGGGAACGGTACGACTCGCGTTCGCTACTGATGCAATGTGGCCTTGAAGTCGTAAGACGATGGCACTGATGACGAAGCGCAACGCATTTGTCGCGGCTGCGAAGTGCTCGGCCAAGCGACTCACGAAGTATGGGAGAAGCGAGAGCCAAAGTGCCGCATCTTTGGCGTTGTCGCTCTCTGCAATGCGCTGCATAACCTTCATCTTGTCCTTGGCCGTTGCGAGATCAAGCCGATTCCGATCGCTCGAAGTGCACCAAGGTAGCGAGCGTATCGCGGCCAGATCCCCCTCGTCCCATGATCCCTCATACAACTGAAGGACTCGGGCAATGGTCGGCTTAGCCGATGGGATACGACTGTAACGAAAGGCTGCGGATGGGCGACGTTCTTTATCTTCGAGATCCAGGTCTCGAGCAGCGAGGAGAATTTGACCTGCGAGACGGCGAATGGGTAGACTGGTGGAGCAGAGGAGGAAGAGCGCGCATCCTTCGATTTTGTCAATAGGCACAGGATTGATAACAGGCTGCGCCAATAGGCTACCGCCTGACAGATGTTGTGTAACGTGAAGCCGTTGATGAGTCACGAGATGTTGGAGGAGGTCCAGCCACAATTTGACCACCCGTTCGAACTGGCTTTCCAACAGACGCAGGCCAATTAAGGTATCCCGAAAAATATGGCGAGTCTCGAAGACGAATTGCAGGTACGTGACCACCAGGATATGACAGTGCTCTGGATTTTCCGCCAAGCGCCGCAACGCATCGCCTGCGGCGTGACAGACCAAGGGATCGGCAGAAAAAGTGCCCCGACAAATGGTGTTGGCGATCTGGTTGAGATTCATACCCGAAGCCGAACACCGTGGAAAGCCGGCGAGGACCGCTGAGAACAGTCGGAGAATCGGGTCATGTCGAGCCGCGTATGTGACATGGATATCGCCATGCTTACGTGTGAGTTGATCCGTTGGGCCGTCCATGGACGAGCTCGACGCATGCGCAGAAAGCGTGAGGGCATCGGCTGAGAGTAACAGAGAGCCAACGGCTCGGTCGCAGCCAATCAGCAGCTTTGTCGTGGCCGGGCCGCAGCGATTGAGGAAACCGGTGACCTCGGCCTTCGAAGCAATGTCGATGGGCAGCGGTTTGCCGGACGTTTCAAAGCCTTCAAGGCTGAAGCGAGTGAAATCAGTTATTTGAGGCCACGGTGCTGGCCGCTCCAGCTCGATCGTGTAAAGGGTATGAACGGCTGCTCGGACAGTGGCACATGCCCGATCAACAGGCGGCAGCTCTGCGCCCCCTTCTCGTCCAGTCGCCTCAGGCTTCAGGAACTCGGCTATGAGATCTTCGCCATAATCGAGCTGTCGAGCCGATATATAGTGAATGATGGCCACGAAAGGCTCTAGCGGTAGCTCGGGGGGATACAAGCTGCCATTGGCTGGAAAGCAAACGCGAAGAAGGGTGTCAAGGCGTTTGCGGGTTGACGTCGAGCTCTCAGGGCAGCGATTTAGGTAGATCCATAAGATGCGGATGAAGCAATTCATGGCGATCGACCGCATAGCACGGTCCTGATCCGATCAGTGCTGCGCGACCTGGAAACGCAGCCGCCTACCTTGAATTTAGCAATAATGACGTCAACAATCGCCTGCCACTGCTGCATGAGAGCTTCCCTAGGCGAAACGCCTAACGATACAACGACCAGCGGGAATGCCACCGCCCAGTATTTCGGCTTTGCAGACATTGCGAGGGCTCTTTGCAAGATCGTCGCCACCGCCTTCGACCATTGCGGATGATTCACCTCCGCCGTGGCTGTCTCGACTACAGGATGAAGGAGGCTTGTGAAGATTTCGGCATAAGCGCATTTGAGGGAGTGACCGTGAGCATTTGCAAAAAGAGCCGCGAGCTGTTGGAGGAAGTCGGCGGACATCTCGAGTTCGTTTTCTGGGTACACGCGCAGCTCGAGGTGTCGCATGCCTCGCAGAAGGTGCTCAATCCTCGCCTCGACTCTCGCTTCGGATTCTTTGGTGACTTGACTGGACGCGAGCTTGGTGAGCTCGCGAATGAAACGGTCGCTGACGGTGAGGAAGCTGAGAGACGGCTTGTCAGCGGGAAACCTCGCTATCCAACTGGTCGAGACGCTAACCGGCTATTCGACAAGCTCCCAAGGAGCTCCACCTGAAGCTGAGATACCGCCTTTCGATGCGGAGACTGATGATTCTCCTCCGGCTTCTCTGAGCGATAGGCATTGAAGGCATTGGCCTCAAGGCTCATCCCGAGCTCTTCGCCTAGTGCGTCTCGAGGCACAAGCCTGACCAGCTCAACCAAAGCTCGATTAAGGATGTAGCGAGCTGCCGAAGACTTGCGACCGCCGAGAATTCCCGCAGCGTCCTCTACCCTCATCTGTAAACCCAATGATAGGTCCAGATGCGCACGAACGTCACTCGCTCCAATACCTTCACAATGAGACTCGCACCATCCGGAAAGCAGCTCGACAATACGACGTGCGTGACGGCGGCTGCAATGTGCCAGCGAGGTGAGGAGGTGGTCGAAGCTTTGATCCACGGCGGAATCAAGGTATGCAGGAAGGGAAGGTTGAGTGTTCTGAAGCAGTCAGGCGAAGAGCTCAGGATGATGAATACATACTAGGGGTCGAGCACAGATCCGAGCGATTTTCTGATTTGCTGCCTCGCTAAACTGTCGGAAGACGACCCGTAGACCCTCTTCAGCTGGGGTCTTGACTACACTCTCTTCACCATCGCCGCTAATGCTTGCATTCCGTAAGAAGCTGCCAGCATCACTTTCCGTTCGTCCCATTCGCGAAGGAGTACCTCTCATCGGTATGGGCGGTAAGGCGGGTAAGGGATGATCCTCGACTTGGAAGCTTGATGATCCTTGGGAAGTGGCGGATCGTCCACCGTGCGAGCGGTGAGATGAGTGATTGGTCGTGGTGGAATGTTTGCTCTGTGCCCAACCGCGATGTCCCGATGGTGCCGGGGATGTGTCGCCATTTCTCCGGGAGGAAGGTCGGAAGGTTGAGGAAGTCGGCGAGATCGGAGAATCGAAGCGTGAAAAGGGATTCTTGAGAGCAGGATATCCAGCATTGCCAGTATGCTTCCCATCAAGTGCTGGCACAGGTGGGATAGGCGAATTGATCCCGGCAGGTGCAGAACCGCCCTTCATGAATGCGTTCTTCAGTGACGACAACGATCCTTTCCGGTGCGCTAAGAACCCGGAGGCCGAGCTGATCGAAGTCCCAGGACCGACGAGCGATGATGCAGAGCCATTGCTGTGCTTTCCAAGCCTGGTGACATCGACTGTGTTTGGCGTAGGTACGCCGGCCATGTAGCTTGCCGAGACTTTCGGAAGGCTTGGGCGGGAAGGAGTTCCGAGCTTGGCAGGAAAGGCATCATATGATGGAGTTGAGTGATGGGTGTATGGCTCGATGTCGCTGGTGATTGTAGTGGAGGAAGCTCCGAAAGATGTCTTGGAAAGGGCTGGAAGGGTATAGTCATCATTGTCATCATCGTCGTCAAGGTCTATTCAAAGATGATGGTATTGGTATCAGCCCTATATGACGAACATCTGTCAAAGGAGTCCATCCTCTCACCTGGAATTACGATCTCCTCCATGGTCATCAAATACCTCCTCGGACCAGCCGGGGATGGTGAATTGGGCGTTTCAGTCTGTCGTTAGTTGCGGTCTGCAGGTTGAGTTGAATGGAAATCATTCACCTGCCTCCGGCGCGTCCCCGTGCCACATACACGCCGATAGATTCAACCTGAAACGCCGGGCCCTGAGTGACGAGCGGAGCGGTGCATTTTATCCCGCCGTTGATCCTGCACCTTTCACTCAACAGATCGTCACCTCAATCAAACAATTCCAAAAAGGCGTGAGTAGTCACCGAGCCATCGGCTAGACAGCTGCAGCTCGTGCTTACCAGTGATCTCTCTTCGACTGCTACTGCTGCTCCACACATCTTGTTCCTCATCTCGTCAAATCGCATCGCATTCCCCTCGTCCACCGATCAATGTCATTTGCCCGCCGGTTCGCATCTTCGGCCAGTACAACCATGTCGTGAGTTCCCATATATGAGGTCGTGTAGATCGCTTACAGGGTGTACAGGCAAGTCTACTTTGACATTTCCATTGCCCGTCAGTGTCCCAATCAGGCCCGTATCTCATTAGGGCGCGTTACTGATCCCAATTTAGAAGCGCCCAAGGGCCGAATCACTTTCAAGCTTTACGACGACGTCGTGCCCAAGACTACCGCCAACTTCCGTGCGCTCTGCACCGGGGAGAAGGGGTTCGGCTACGCCGGCTCTGGCTTCCACCGAGTCATCCCTCAGTTCATGCTCCAAGGTGGTGATGTGAGTGAATCCGAACTTGGGGTGATATGATTTGATGTCCGCGTTTTAGTTCACCGGTGAGTACTAACGCTCTGCTGCGTATTCTTCCGCGCGAAGCATTCGCTTGCTCCGGCTAGAAATGCGTAGAGCTGATTCTCATGACCAGCCCACAACGGCACTGGTGGAAAGGTGATGCGAAGTCTTTCACATCAGGCCAATGGCTGATGCTTCCGTCTCGCTCAGTCCATCTACGGTAACAAGTTCGCCGACGAGAACTTCAAGCTCACGCACAACAAGCCCTTCCTCCTGTCGATGGCCAACGCGGGCCCCAACACCAACGGGTCCCAATTCTTCATCACCACCGTAGTCACCAGTTGGCTCGATGGCAAGCACGTCGTCTTTGGCGAGGTGACTTCTGGCCAGAACCTCGTCCAGGAGATTGAGAAGCTCGGCTCTTCTTCGGGCCGTCAGTCAATCTTTGATAGACAATAAGCTGTTCTGACGTGAGGATCCAGAACCCCAACAGAAGGTCACTATCACCTCGTCCGGCACCTGCTAAGCTCACAGTAAAATGGCGGAGTGCAGAGAGTCCAGGGAGAAATGTGTGTGCAGCGGAAAGAGGTTATCGAAGGGAATGCAGAAAACGTCATGACGAGATGAATGCGTGAGACGAGAAGCATGTGTGCTTTTCGCTTCCGAAGAGCTCGACATTTCCGGAAAACTGCTACCCTCGCCCCCCCCCCCCCTTTCTTTTCGTCCGACGGCTTTGGCTTGACGCGGGGCGTCGTGGTGCTGCATTCCACCTTGTCCTTCGCGGTTTTTAGCTCGTGTTTACATACGTTTCCATCTTAAATCGTCCCTCGAATCTTTCAAGTGGTGTTGGGGCACCATGGACGTGCTCAAAGCCCTCCAGACGTATATCTCAAAGATGATCACCGAAGTCCCAGGGATGAAAGTTCTCCTCCTCGACTCTCATACAGTCCGTCCTTCCCTATCGCAACGAGCCAGTATTGACCGGCCTCAGACACCTATAGTATCCCTTGTGACCACTCAATCCGAGCTTCTCTCACACGAAATCTACCTCACCGACCGAATAGACAAGTGAGACATGATCTGCATTCCGGTCTTCTAGCTGACGACCACAGCTCATCTCGCGAACCCCTCAATCACCTCTCGTGTATCGCCTTCCTCTCACCTACCGATCAATCCGTAGAATGTGTCAAGCGGGAGCTTGCCAAGCCTCGATACGGGGGATACTGGCTGTGTGCGGTCTCGCATTCACTACTCGGATGCAACTGAAACTCGGTTAGACTTCTCGAATACGCTGAGCAAATCGCAGATTGAGGAAATGGCAACGGTGGACGAGTTCGAAGTCGTCAAGGAGGTCCAGGTGGGCTCGAGCGTCTTATGTAGAGAGGAAGAGGACTGATGGTGGTGCAGGAATTCTTTGCAGATTATTTAGCGCAGTACCCATCACACTTCACCCTCACACAAGCAGCTCTGGCAGATGGCGGAGAAGGACCGTCAAATGTACTTATTCACACCATTGGGCGTTGACTTCTGAACTGATCATATG
>JAABUH010000838.1_pt1 | contig 40037 bp, 39 predicted proteins | sample 5559121 | NCBI WGS metagenome assembly JAABUH01 (sample SAMN10711871, study PRJNA513364) | rock metagenome | isolation source: Antarctica rocks | place: Antarctica: Victoria Land, Battleship Promontory nord | collected 2015-12-28
CCGGCCGCTGGTCGAGTACTTCGAGGCAGGAGTACTGCGGAACCGTCAGCTCCAGCGGACGCAACACGGTGTCCATCGCCGCGCGCAGGGCGGTGGTGGCCTGTTTGAGCACGTATCCCACCGCCTGGTCCACGGGGCCGACGGCCTCCACTTGACTCATGTCAGCATTCTGACACACACTGGGTGTGTCAACTTACTGACACAAAGCGGCGAGGAGCCCACCATGACCGTGACCGGACCGACCTTCATCGCCCTGCAGGTACGCGACGTCGCACGCGCGGCCGAGTTCTATGAGACCCGGTTGGGACTGAAGCGCACGCCGCTCGCTCCGCCCGGTGCGGTGGTGTTCGACACCACGCCGGTCTCCTTCGCAGTCCGGGAACCATTGCCCGGCGTCGACCTTGACACTGCCCGCCCGCACCCTGGGATCGGCGTGGCGCTGTGGCTGCACGCCGACGACGCCCAAACCCTGCACGACAGCCTGGCCGCCGGCGGCGTCCCCATCACCGTCGCCCCGTTCGACTCCCCATTCGGGCGGACCTTCACCTTCTCCGACCCCGACGGCTACGCGGTCACCATCCACGACCAGGCCTGACACCCCCACCAGCTCGTTACCAGGAAGGCACGGCGATGAGACGACACACCATCGACGCGGAGGTGCTCGGCCCGTGGTCCCTCACGACCAGCCGAGCGTTCTGGGAAGGCTTCAGCCCTGCTGCACTCGACGAGCAGCGAGCGGGAGACGGGATCCGCACCGTGTTCCGGGTGGAGGCCGACTGGTCACGTGCCGAGGTGCAGGTCACCCAACGTGACCACCTCGCGACCATCAGCCTGGCCGGGGGCGGCAACCTCGACGCCGCCGCTGTCCAGGTCCTTCGGTTCCTTTCCCTGGACGTCGATGCGCGTCGCTGGCCGGACGTCGCTCGCCGCGACCCGGTCATCGCCGACGCACAGGCTCAGCTACCCGGATTGCGTCCCTGCGGTTTCCACTCGCCCTACGAGGCGGCGGCCTGGTCGGTGCTGTCCCAGCGCATCCGCATCGTGCAGGCCGCCCGACTCCGCCGCGACCTCGTCGACCGCCACGGCGACGGCGGAGCATTCCCGGCCCCACAAGTTCTCCGCGCCCTGGACCTCGATCTGCCCGGCCGCAAGACCGAGTACCTGCATGCCGTCGCCGACGCCGCGCTCGACGGGCGCCTCGACGGCAACACACTGCGGGCCGTAGACCCCGACGAAGCCCTCCGATCGGTCCAGGAGATCAAGGGGTTGGGTCCGTTCGCGGCCGAGCTGGTGGTGCTGCGGGGCGCCAACGCTCCCGACGTCCTGCCCCGCAACGAGCGTCGCCTGGACGCTGAAATCGTCCAGCGTTACGGCACGGACCGGACGCTGGCGGAGGTTTCCGAGACCTGGCGCCCCTACCGCACGTGGGCAGCAGTCCACCTCCGCGCACTGCGCGAGCAACGGACGCACGAGATCGGCCGCCCCCACCGCCACTGACATCGCCTACGTCCGACGGAGGGACGCCGGGTAAGCGCACGGCTCGATTCCTTGCAGCGCGCCGAAGCACGGCTCGAAGGGCGCGGAGCCTGTCACGGAGGACGCCGGTCAGGAATCCTTCCCAGGACCGCGCCCAGGAGCATGCTGTACAGGACCGCGGGGGAGTGCAGCACCGGCCGCAGCACATAGCGGTACCGGAACATTTTCGACCGCGGCGGGCGCGGTGTGCTGTTCATTGGTCGACCTCCCCATTCGATCATGGTGCGCACGCTAACGCGGCGCACCATGATCGGGCGCACTGATCGTCCCGGATAGTGTTGGCCGTATGTGGCGGCGCGGGCTCGGCGCCAACCGTTGCGGAAGCCTCAGCGCCGTGCCTGATGATCTGCGCGAGCAGTACGACCAGATCGTCAGCAGGGCGGCCGCGCTCCGGCCACCGGGCCCGGTGCTCGAAGTCGCGGGAGAACCGTGCCACAGCAGCCGCGTTGTCCTGGCGGCGTCCGGCGAGTCGGCAACGCCGCGGGTTCGGTTGAGCGCAGATCTGTTGGGCACACCGCCGGCGAATCGGGCGTGGTCCATTGCCTACGAGCTTGGGCATATCCTCTTCCGCCAGGAGGGTGCGCGGCCTGCCGGAGCACCGGTGTTCCTTGTGATCGCTGCCGTCCTCGCCACGGGGGCTGTTGTCTGCGTCTTCGGCGCGGGGTGGGCCATGTCGCACAGCCCAGGTTCTCTGGCCGGTGGCCTCGCCGCCGCTGCGTTGCTGCAAGTCGGTGGACTTTGGCTGGTGTGGTTGGCGTTGCTACGCCGGGAAGAGGCCGCGACCGATGCCGTCGCTGCTGTCGTCTTCGGTGAGGTGTTGACCCCGGCGGGAGTGGAGAGACTGTGCCGCCGGGAGGTGCGCTGTCGCGTTACGTCCCGACGGTGCTGCGGTCTCATCCGCGCCCCGGCGCACGACGCCGCGCCGGTCTGGCCGCGCTCACGCACCGCTGACATCAGTCGCTTACCCACGCGCTCAGTTCAATCCCACAGGGCAAGCTGATACCGCTCTCCGGACCTAACACCCAACTGCGAACACCCCGTCGAGTGGTTGGCCTTCTCGGACGGCGTCGCGGATGGCGAGGGCCCGGCCGCGGGCACCGCGCACGTCTCGGAGTGGTCCGGTGAGTTGGCGGCGGCGGATTGCCCACCGGCCCGGTTCTGTGCTCGGGTGGAGCTTGCCAGTGGGTGGCTTGTTGGCACAGGGTGTTGTCGCAGCGGTGGGCGATCTCATCGACGGCCATGAGTGCCGTTCGGTGTGGCGGCACCGTTGGTACCACCCCCGGCGGCCGGTTGGTGTTCCATGTGTTCGGGGCCCTTGCCAGTTTCGAGTTGGAGCTGGTGCGTGAGCGCACCATGGCCGGCCTGGCAGCAGCGCGGGCCCGCGGACGTACCGGGGGCCGGCCGTCGGTGATGACGCCGAGCAAGCTCAAGCAGGCCACCCGGATGGCGAACGACGGGCTGCCGGTCACCGAGATCGCCCAGGTGCTGGGCATGAGTCGCAGCACCTTGTATCGGCACATTGAAGGAGTAGGCACGTCAGCTAACGGGATCCGTATAGCAGCGCTCACGCGGAAGGGTGCGCCAGGAAAGATCACCGACACCGGGCTGCAGGGCACCATCGCCTACCGGGCCGCCACGGGCTCGACGTGAGTGGTGGGCTTGTGTCGCTACCATATGATGGCAGAATCAAACACACGTTCGAGCAGTTTGATCGGAGGGTCAATGAGTCAGTATATGGATCGGAGCATTACGTCCGGGCCTACCGGGCCACCGGTGTGGGACGGTCCTAGTCTCTGTGGTGTGAGCACTCGTGATGATCCTGACACTGTGGCGCTGATGGCGCTGCTGCACGCGCGCCCGGGCAAAATGACCTGGCCGGAGATCGCAGCTGAGGTCGTCATGCGGGGCGAAGCATGTTCGCTGTGGGAGGAGCATTACCCGGACGGCCTCTATGGCCCGTCCGATGACACTAGCCACTGGTCCAGGGCCGAGGCTGAGGTTGCAGCGTGGCGCAACGCTGATTTCCGGCTGGTGACGGTCCTTGACGAGGAGTATCCCACTGCTTTGCTAGAGATACACCAGGTACCCCCGGTGCTATTTGTCCGGGGAATCTTCAGCCCGGATGTGGTGGGCGTGTCCGTGGTCGGATCCCGCCAAGCATCAGAGCGCGGCCTGGCTGCTGCCGGTCACCTCGCCGAGGGCCTGGTAAAGCGGGATCTCAGTGTGCTGTCCGGATTGGCGGAGGGCATCGACGCAGCCGCCCACACCGCCACGCTTCGCGTAGGGGGCCGCCCTATCGGGGTAATCGGGACGGGTATCACGAAGGCATACCCGGCGAAGAACCGAAATCTGCATGAGCAAGTCGCCGCCCGCGGCGCCCTGGTATCTCAGTTCTGGCCGGACGCACCGCCGCAGAAGCACACGTTCCCTATGCGCAACGCCACAATGTCGGGGCTCGGTCGCGCCACGATCGTGGTGGAGGCCGGTGAACACAGCGGTGCCCGCATTCAGGCCCGGGTGGCGGTGGAGCACGGCCGGCCCGTGATCCTCACGGACCTCGTCGTTCAGGCCACAGACTGGGCTCGTGCCCTCCTTGGGCGCCCAGGGGTTTACCACGCGCGCAGCCCCGAGGAAGCGCTGGAGTTTGTCGACCAGGTGCTTACCCCTATCGACATTGATGCAGGGTCGCTGCTCGCGCTGGCGCTGTGAGCGACGGAGCGGAAGACGGTCGAGCTGCGCTCCGCTCTGCCTTAGTACGTCGAGCAGGGGGGTACCTGCAAAACGTGGTGCGGGTCGACGGAGTTACGTGCGCAGTGTGCGCGACCTTCGTTGTTAACGGGTACACCCGGTGCTGGCAGTGCAAACGGCATTACGAGGCTTACGGCGGCCAACTAGCGGACCTCGTTGTTCCGCTGACCTACGGTGTTTACGGGCGGCAGTCCGGACACCTCATGCACGCCTACAAGAGTGAGCGGCCCGGCGAGACTCAGCGGGACTTTGATTTGCTGCTGCTCAGTGGGCTCGTACACCACAGCAAGTGCGTCGAGCTGGTGGTTGGGAAGGCGGTGAGCGCCCGAGTCGCCGTCCCATCGCTCAGCGGTCGCTGGGGAGTCCATCCATTGGTGGCTCTCACCAACAGCCGTGACATCACCAAACCTGGCCTCTTCTTGCAACCGGCTCCAGCCGCTCGCACACAACGAGCTGTGGTGCGCGGGATGTTCACGATCAACGACCCCAGACAGATACGTGGCCGGCACATCATGGTCATCGACGACACCTGGACGACCGGCGGCAACGCGCAGTCCGCAGCGTTGGCCCTGCGGGACGCCGGCGCCAGCCATGTCTCGGTGCTGGTGGCAGCGCGCTGGCTAAGACTGGACAATCCGCCCATAGCAGAAGCGGCGAAACGGCACCTCGTAGGGGACTTCCGCCCGCTGCACTGCCCCGTCACGGGCGGATGCTGCCCGTGACGGGGCCATGCTCAGCCGCTCCGGTAGTAGCCCGAGATCACCGGAGGAACTCCGCCTCCACATGCAACTGCGTCTTGGGTGTGGTGTCAGGCCCAGGGCCGTTCGAAGGGCGATCGCGCCGTCACCCCCCGGTCAAGGAAGATCGGCGGCTACGTCGGCCGTTGTAGCGGTCAGCGCGGCAAACTCGCAGCCGGGTATGCATCCCGTGGGGGCAGCAACTGTCATTTCTCCCGGGTATGCGGCGTAGTGCTGCGGACCGATACCGCCTATCCGCTGGCTTCCCGAGACCAGTCCGACGAGCTGCAGCACTTCATGTGCTGCTACTGACAAGCTGAACGCGAAGACGTTGCGGCGGTTGTAGCGTTCTCGGTCTGAGTCGCTGAGCCCGCGCAGGTAGTCCGGGTCGTCGAGTAGACCGTCGCGGTCCAGGCTGACATCGCTGCGTCGCAAGGCGTCGAGGCAGACCAGGCACGCGCGGCCTGGTCCAATGGTGTGGACTCGCCAGTCCACGTGCAGTGGTTTGCCGTCCGGGGTGACACGAGCTTGGATTCCGCCGTCGATGACGGGGATGAGGTGGGCGTAGGACACGGTGTTGAGCAGCCATCGGGGCCAGGGCCGGTCGACGCAGGAGACAATGACATCACAGTCGAGCAGGATCGCGACCGCATCGGCCGTCAGCACACTTTCTGGCAGGCAGCTCACCGCGATGGTGTCGGCTGTATGGCTATCGGCTGCCGCGTCGGCCGCTACGTTGACTTTGCAGGTGGAGTCGTTCGCGTGGTGCTGGGTAGCGTGCAGGGTGCGGTCCAGGTTGCGGTCCTCGATCTGATCGTGGTCGATGAGCGCCACGTCGCTTATGCCGGTCCGCATGAGCGCTTCGGTGACGAGGCTGCCGACGCTGCCGAGCCCCACGATGCCGACCCGAATACGGGCGAGGTCGGCCTGTGTCTGAGTACCCCAGACGCTGACGGTCGCTCGTTGAGAGGGTTGCGGAGGCGGTGGGGGCGCCTGCTCGGGATGGAAACTCATCGCCAGCCGGTCCGGGCCGATGACGCGGACAGACGTGACATCCAGCCGGTTGTAGGTGAACGGTGCGCTGCGGCCCCAGAACCGTGCGCTCCAGGTGCCATCGGTTCCCCAGGTCAGACCTAGCAACGGCAGACTGGTCATGCCGGCGGTGGCGGAGGCGAGGCGGTCACGTTCAGCGACGTCATCATCGTCGCTCATGTCCTGCCAACCGGGGCCAGGGTGGGAGTGCAGCAGCGCGATGCCGCTGCCGTCGGGTGCTGACGCCATAACCCGTGTGAGGTAGTCAGCAGTGAACGCTACGTTTCCGTCCAACAGCCGTTCGGTCTCATCCGGCAGGGCGAGGGCCGTTAACACGGCGGTGAACCGGCGAGCTCCGATGCTGGGCCTCCAGTAGGCGAAGGTGAGGTCCTCCTGCCTGTCCGGATGGGCGAAGTGTGAGCGCAGTCGGGCATCGATCTCCCACGTCATTGCCACGGTGCGCTCTCGTGCCGCGAGGTAGGTCTCCAGAACAGGCTCGGTCATCTCATACCTCCGACAGGACGGTTAGTACGTGCGCCCATACCCGTTGCGGGCTGGGTGAGCGGTCGAATCGCCGGGACCAGTACTGCCAGTCCGGACCGAGGGCGCTGGGCTGAGTCTTGAGGGGGCCGAGCATGTCCATCGGCACCAGAGCGGGCCGGGTGTGCACGGCGGGTGGGCAAATGTAGGGCACCGTTTGGCAGCGCGCGAGCGCGATGTCGCAGACCCGCCCGGCGAGTGAGCCTGCCGGGATAGTGACATCATGCACGGCGATGTACGGGGCGCCTGCCGTCTCGTACACGGTCTCGACCGTGAAGCCGAGATCGTGTAAAAACCGCTCCAGCAGTTGATCGGTCATCATCGCGATCAGGACGTTGGGGTAGGGCCGAGGAAGGTGGCGGTGAACCGTTCCGTGTCCTGGATGGGAACCTCGATGTCGTAGTCGTCGAAGACATGATGACCGTGGTCGCGTGTTAGCCGGTACTCCTCCACCGGGGTGAAACCCGCGGCCTCAAGGATCTGACGGACCGTCAGCTTGTGCTCGTTGGCGTGGAACTGCTCGCCGTTGACGAGGTATTTCCACTGTTTGTGCCGCTCCTCCTCGTTCACGGTTCCGTGCTCCTGGTCGTGCAGTGCTGCGCTCGTGTCGTTCATGGTCGTTCTCCCGTCCTATCTGCAGTCAGCCCTCGCGGCCCTAGCGGCACACTTTGGTGATCGGCATGCACCATAGTGCACACACGGCGAGGCTATGTCAACTTTGGTGAACAACGCACTACCATGGTGTGCATGACCGAGACCCGGGCGTTGGGGCAGACGCTGAAGTCAGTGCGGGAACTACACGGCACATCGCTCAAGACGGTCGCCGAGGGCGCCGAGATATCCCCGGCCTACTTACAGAAACTGGAGAAGGGTGCCGTGACCGCTCCTTCACCACATGTGCTGCACCGGCTCGCAGGCGCACTCGGGGTGGAGTATCTCGAGCTCATGCGACTGGCCGGCTACGTAGTGTCGGAGAAGACCGGCAGCAGTAGCGGTGCGCTCGCGCAGGCGCTGAGTGCTCAGGACCTGACCGACGACGAGGCCCGGGCTTTGGCAACGTTTCTCAAGATGTACCGCACCGGCCAGATCGGCTGATGCGGGTGCTCGACGACCTCGACTCGGCGCGAGAGATCAGCACGCAGGTGCACCGGCTGCTGCGCGACGCCGACGCCTACGGCCGATTCCCCACCCCGGTGAAGGACATCGTCGCGGCCGCAAAACTAGTGACCGCCGACGATTACGTCCTGGATGAGTCGCTGATTCGCAAGGCGCCCGCGTCCCTACGCAACCTGCTGCGCAGCGGCAGGGACAAGATCCAGGGACTGGTTGATAGGCGGGCGCGGGTCATTCACATCTCGCCAAATATCGACAACGACGGCAAACGACGTTTCGTAACTCTGCATGAGACGACCCATCACATCCTGCCGTACCAGCAGGATCTGCTGTACGCCGACGACGGTGAAACACTCTCGCCGGGCACCAAGATGCTGTTTGAGCAGGAGGCGAATCAGGGCGCAGCCGAGTTACTGTTCCAACGAAACCGGTTCACCGAGGACGCTACTGACACCGAAATATCGGTCGCAGCGATCGTGATGTTGGCCGGCCGCTACGGCACGTCATTTCACTCTGCGGTGCGCCGTTACGCCGAGACACATCCCGGCGTAGTGGCTGCGATCGTGCTGGAACCCACTCCGCGCTCCAGCGACCCGCCGACCTGGGCGCGGCAGGAGTGCATGACGTCCAGTGCCTGGACCGCAAGGTTTGGGCGCCCACAGTGGCCTCGGATGATGAGCGCACTCACGTATCCGTTCCTGGCCGCCCTTACGGTGTCGGCCCTGAAGGACGTCAGACTCCGCGACGTCGGCGGGCTTCCTGTCGACGTGCGAGTTGAAGCTTTCCAGACCCCATACAACAGTTTCATGCTGCTATGGACGCCGCAGCGGCGACGCCTCCTGCCTCGGCGCAAGGTTCGAATCGCTCCCTAATTCTTCGGGAGATCCCGCGGCCGCCGCGCGGAACCGGACCAGTCCGACGCGTGCCGCCCGATACATGGGGCCCTGACCCTTTCGTGCGTCGCCAACTGAGCCGGTGGAGTCCCACATCGAGATATCTCGCGACTCGAGAGGCCAGACTGCCCACGTCTAGCCAGTACCGCAGTGACCGTGATCCGGGCCAGAGCGGCTCGATCGAATCGTGCGGTGTACCCGTCCGGGTGCACCCCGGCAGCAGCCATGACCTGCACCGTGGTCACGAACGCGACGAGAAAAAGGGCCAGGGTGTAGCTCGCCTACGCGAGATAAGCGATGGTCATGCGGCACCGGGCACATCGGCGACGGCGCGAGCGTCGGTTCCTGTGGTGTCGCGCGTGGTTGCGGTGGGGTTGTTCTTGCGGGGCCGGGGGGCTGTTGGTGCCCGTAAGCCGGCCTCGTTGAGTTCAGCGGCTGTCCAGCCGCCGGCCTTCGCCGCGTCGTAGGCATCGCGGGTTTGTTGCGCCGCGTTCGCGGCTGCAGCCCGGGCGGTGGTGACGGATTCCTCGGCGCGGCGGTGGGTGTCGAGCGCGGCGCCGAGAGTTTCTACGAGCGCAATGCGGTCAGCGAGGAGCGGCTTCGCGGCCGCGGCGGCGGCTTGCTTGCCGGTGGGGGGGTTCGTGGGCATGACTCGGTCTCCTGTGCGTGTGCGGTGTTGGACGGCGTCTAGTTGGCGTCTAGGTACGGTCGGAGTGTTGCGGTGGTAGTGGTGGTCGGAGATAGCGGGGACACGTCGAGGCCGGGTGGGTAGTGCGGTTGCGAAGTGGGTTTGCACGGCACCGGGGTACGCGCTGAGCGTGTCTCTGCGGGGCCTTTGCCGCTCACGATGACGGGCCTAGTGTCGGCATTCAGTTCGGCAGGTGTCCAGTAGTTGGACGTCCCTGGGTTCCTGGCAAGTGTTGCTGCTGCCCGGCGCAGTCCGTCCGCGAAGAGTTCGTCGCCGGTGGCCTCGGATGCGTTGGCCATGGTGTGCAGGGTGTGCACCGCTTGAGCGCGGGTGCGCCCGGCGCGGTGCAGTTCTCCTACTTCGTACGCCACGTCGGCGGCTACATCTGCGGCCGCTGGCGGTGTCTGCTGGTGGGGCATAGGGCGTCCTGATCGTTGGCAGGACCAGTGTTCCCGGCTGGCGTTTCGTGCATCAACCAGTCTAGGTCGTCGCCGCCCTTGACGCGGCGACGTCTGTGCGGACACTTCCGGCTGATCGGGGAGAGGCAACCATCATCCGCGTCGTCTCCCAGCCGGAGTGGAGAAGTCACACTCGGTTCGTGGTCAGGGTGAGCGCCACCTTCGTGGTCAGGGTGAGCGCCGTCTTCGGGGAGCAAGATATAAGAACCGGGGCCCGGATCGGGGTTCGGGTCTGGCGGCTGCGCCGCCGAGGGGTCACACTGGGTGTGAGCGCTGCGCTGGGCTGAGGGGATGGGAGGGTGGTCAGGATGGTCGGACCGGAGGGCGAGGTGGGGGAGGAGTCCTCAGACGCGGGACCGCAGCACGGCGGGAAGCGGGGCTATGGGGGGTGGCGGCAGCGGCGGGTGGTGGGTGGTCGGCAGCGGGAGGTGAAGGTGCGTTTCACCGACGCGGATTATGAGAGGTTGGCGGCGCGGGCCGCGCTGGCGGGGACGTCTATCCCGGCGTATTTGGCGTTGGCGGGGTTGCGGGCGCAGGAGTCTTCGAGCGTGGCTGGGGACCGGGTGTTGATGCGGGTGTGGGGTGAGGAGCTGCGGGCGTTGCGCCAGCAGGTGTATCGGGTGGGGTTGAACGTGAACCAGGTGGCGCGGTTGCTGCACGGGACGGGGGAGGTGGAGCGGCAGGCGGCGGCGACCTACCGGGGTGCGGTCCGGGCGATCGCCGCGTTGGACCCGATCATCGAACGCTGCACCGGATTACCGGGGCGGGCGGGGATGTTGCCCGATCCGGATGCCACCGTCGTCCGGTGATCACGAAAGTGTCGCCCAAGCGCGGTGACCGGATGCGGGGACTGGTGGAGTACCTGTTCGGTCCGGGTAAACGCAACGAGCACACCCATCAGCGGATCGTCGCCGCCTACGACGACGAGCTGCTCGGTGCGCATCCGGGGGAGTTCGATCGGGCGCGGGTCGCGGCGGAGCTGGACTACCCGCGTCGGTGGTTCGCCCCGGAGACCACCAGCGAGTTCGTCTACCACGTGTCGATCTCGAATCCGGTGGAGGACCGGGACCTCACCGACGCCGAGTGGCGCGAGGTGGCTGAGACGGCGGCGGAGCGGCTCGGTTTCGGCCAGCCGCATTCCCCGACGGGGGTGCGGTGGGTGGCGGTGCACCACGGGAAGTCCACGGCAGGCAACGACCACATTCACCTGGTCGCCAACCTGGTCCGGGAAGACGGCGGCAAGCATTGGCTGCGCTCGGACTACACGGTGTTGCGGGGGGTGGCCAAGGAGATGGAAGCCCGCTTCGGGTTGGCCGATCGCACCGCACCGATCGGGGCGGGCACCCCGGAGCTGTCCCGGGTGGAGGTGGCGCGGCAGCTGAGCACCGGGCGGGAATCGGATCGGGAGGTGGTCCGCCGGTCGGTGCGCTCCGCGGCGACCGCCGCGCGGACCGAGTCGGAGTTCATCGGCCACGCCCGCGCGAACGGGCTGATCCTGCGCCCGCGGTGGGGCAAAGGCGCCAGCACGGAAGTCACCGGGTACGCGGCGGCCCGCCCGTCCACCGACACCGCCACCGACTCGTTGGTGTTCTTCTCCGGCCTGGCACTGGGTCGGGATCTGAGTTTGCCGGCGATGCGCGCGGGGTGGGACCCCGACCCGGGGGCGGCGGCGGCGGCGTGGAAGGCGGCGACCCAACGAGGCGCCACGGGACCGCGGCGTACCCCGGTGCATGATCCCCGGGCGGTGACCGCGGCGGCCCAGGCGATGACGGCAGCACAGCAACGGATGGCGGCCACCCCGGGCGGGGACCGGGCGGCGTGGTCGGCGTTCGCCCGCGACGGGGCGGGGGTGTTCGCCGCGATGGCACAACAACTGCCCGACCGCCGGGTCCGGACACCGCTCACCCAGGCCGCGCACGCCCTGGCGTCGGCGGCGTGGCGGGAACCGCACCGGCACATCGAACGGCCCCCCGACGGGGGCGCGTTGTGGAGGGTGGCCCAGGCCATGCTGACCGTCGGGGGTGCCCAGTCGGAGGTCTTCGGCACCCTGGTGTTGGTGCAGCAGATGATGCGTCTGGCCCAGACCATCAGCGATACCCACGAGGCGGCCGGCCGGCTGGGACAAGCCCGGTGGGCGGCCGAGGCCGCCGACCGCGCAGGGGTCGCGGCGCACCGCATGCAGACCAGTGCGGCACCAGCACGGGAGCGGGGAGCAGAACCGCAGCGCACGGCAGCAGAGCAGGGCGCGACGCCGGAGAAGCGAGCCAACCGGTCGCGGCAGCAACCATCCGATACCGGAGCAGTCCGCGAGGACAGGGAGTGGGGACGATGACAGACGTGCAGGGATTGCCCGAGCACCACCGGGCCTACATCTACGCCCGAGTCGCGGTGCTGGCCGAGGACACCAGCACCGACGCTCTGGACGCGTTGGTGCGTCGGGGGTTCACCGACGCCGAGGAGCTGCGGATGCGGGACCGCCGTTACCTGGCAGCCCGCGGCACCGTGGTCGAGCGAGGCGAGGACCTCGCGGTCCTCGACGCCCACGCCGAGGAACTCCTCGACCACCCCACCGAGGGCGACAACCCCACCATGGGCGCACCGCAGGCCGAGGCGCCGAGCATCGTGGAAGGCAAGGAGCAGGAAGCGGCCGAGCAGAACGAGCACGACGTGGCGGCGGTGCGTGCTCTCGCCGCGCAGCAAACACAGGTACCGCAGGCGGTGCGCCTGGCCGCACAGTTCGGCGGCCGGCTGTACGGGCCGCCACCCACAGGCGGGACAGCACCGCCCGCACCCTGAGCAAGCGAAGACGCGCTGAGGAAAGATTGGGCAGGGCGTATGGGTCTGGGTCGGCGGTGATTAGCGGCGGAGTTCTCGGGTGAGGGCTGGCCAGAGGGGGATGCCGGCGATTGTGAGTCCGCCGATGGCGAGGTCGACGCTGGTGCGGCCTTGCTTGGACCAGAACACGTCCTGGAGGTCGAGCAGTAGCGCTGCTTCGTCAGCGATGAGTACGGTGGCGGTGCCATAGGCGGCGGCGGTCACGGGGTTGCGGCGGTGTTGTTCGGCTCCGGGGATGGCGATGCCGACGAGGGAGGTGGGCAACCCGATGCTTAGGTTTGTAGTGATGGAAGGCCCCGATCGGGATGCCACCCTCGGACAGTCCTTCTTTGGCGGTCTAAAGAGCGTGGGCGAGAAGGGCTTCGTCGGTCATCTATCCTCCGTTCGAGTTCTGCCAGCGTCTGTCGTACTTGGGCACGTTCCGTAATGGCCCAAGGTCGAGGACCGCCCTGCACCTGCGCCCAGGGCGATTTGTGGACGCTCACCTGTCCTGAGCACCTCTGAGCGTCCACAAATATGGTCTTGGGTCGCTATCCCAGCGGGCTGCTAAATCCCGGACGGCAGCCTGGGCAAGTTTTGCCAACGACTTTGTGTACTACTGCCAGTTGACTCGCACGCATGACGCCTCCACACATCCGGATCGGCATCGACACCGGCGGCACGTTCACCGACGTCGTCGCCTTCGACGAGAGCACTGGCCAGCTGACCACCACGAAGACGCCCTCCACCCCTGCCGACCCGGCCGAAGGATTCATCGCCGGCGTGCACAAGGTGCTCGGCCTGCTCGGCAAGGGCGGCGACGCGCTTGCCGCGGTCAGCCACGGCACGACCGTCGCGACCAACCAGCTGCTCGAGGGCAAGGTCGACGAGCTGGGCTTCATCACCACCGAGGGCTACGAGTTCGTCCTCGAGATTGCCCGGCAGTCGGTGCCGGACGGGTACGGCAACTCCTACTTCTGGGTGAAGCCGGACCGCATCGTGCCCGCCCACCTGGTCAAGACGATCGGCGGCCGCCTCGACCACACCGGGGCCGAGCTGCGCCCCTTCGACGAAGACCGGGCCGTCGAGGTCGCCCGCTGGTTCCGGGACCGCGGCATCGACACCCTCGGCGTGTGCTTCCTACATTCCTACGCCAACCCCGAGCACGAGGAGCGGATGCGCGACGTCCTCGCCCGTGAGCACCCCAAGGCGGTCGTCTCGATCTCCTCGCAGGTGCTCCGCGAGTACCGCGAGTACGAGCGGTCCATGACCACGCTGGTCGACGCCGCGGTCAAGCCGAAGGTGTCCCAGTACGTTCGCTCGATCGCCGAGCGTCTCAACGCCTTCGCCGGTGGTGACATCCCGATGCCGTTCTATGTGATGAAATCCAACGGCGGGGTGCTTTCGGCCGAGGAGGTCGTGCACCAGCCGATCACCACGGTGTTGAGCGGCCCGGCGGCGGGTGCGCTCGGCGCTGCGCTGATCGCCCGCAACGCCGGCTTCGACAAGGTGCTCACCTGCGACGGCGGCGGCACCTCCACCGACGTGTCCGTGGTGCTCGAGGGCGAGCCCACGTTGACCACGGAGGGCAGCGTCGGGGTGTACCCGTCGAAGATCCCGATGATCGACGTGGTCACCGTCGGGGCCGGGGGCGGATCGATCGCCTGGGTGTCGCCCGAGGGTGCGCTCAAGGTCGGACCCCAGTCGGCCGGGGCCGACCCCGGGCCGCTGTGCTACGGCAAGGGCGGCCGCGAGGTCACCATCACCGACGCCCACGTCGTGCTCGGCCGGATCCCCCCGCACCTGCTCGGCGGTGAGGTGCCCTTGGACGTCGACGCCGCCCGCGGTGGACTCACCGAGCTGGCCACCCGGCTCGGCCTCACCCCCGAGGCGTGCGCGACCGGCATCCTGGAGATCTCCGCCTGGAATCAGGCAAACGCGGTCCGCCAGATCACCGTCAAACGTGGCCTGGACGTGCGCGACTTCACGCTGGCCACCTTCGGCGGCTCCGGCTCGCTGCTGCTGTGCCGCCTGATCGACATCCTCGGCCTGCGCGGAGTGCTCGTCCCCCCCAATCCCGGCAACGTGTCCGCCTTCGGGTTGCTCACCGTGGACGTGAAGAACGACTACGTCCGCACCGCCATCCGCCGCCACGATGAGCTGGAGCCGACGACGGTGGAGCCGATCTTCGCCGAGCTGCAGACGCAGGCGGGCGCCGCGTTGACCGGGCAAGGCTTTCCCGCCGCCGAACATCGCTATGACCGGACCGCGGACCTGCGGTACTTCGGGCAGGCCTTCGAGGTGCGCGTCCCGGTGCCGCCCGGCGTACTCGACACCGCCGCGGCGGAAGCGGTGGCCGACGCCTTCCACGACGCGCACCGCGCCCTGTACGGCTACGACTTCCGCGGCGACCGGACCCAGGCCGTGGAGTGGGTGAACCTGCGGGTGTCCGGCATCGGCCCGATCCGTCGTCCGGACCTGCGCGAGATGACGGCAGGCGACGGCAACGCCGAGCGGGCCCGCACCGCGACCCGAGGGGTCTGCTTCGACGGCGACGTCGGCTACGCCGACGCCGCCGTCTACTGGCGTCCCAACCTCGCCCCCGGCGACGTACTGGCCGGTCCCGCGATCATCGAGGAGTACGGCTCCACGGTGCCGGTGCACCCGGGCTTCACCGCGCGGGTCGACCACTTCGGCAACCTGCTCGTCACCACCACGGAGGTACCGGCATGAGTACGCAGACGTTGGGGGGATCCACCACAGTGGACCCGGTGCTGCAGGAGATCGTCGCCGGCAGTCTCGCCTCGATCGAGATGGAGGTCGAGACCGCCATCGGCCGGACCTCCCGGTCACCGATGATCCGCGACGCGCACGACTACCGCGCCGGCATCCACGACCGTCTGCTCCGCAAGCTGACCGGCCGCTCCTACAGCGCACTGGTCCAGCCGATCGCCCGCGACTTCCCGCTGGAGACGATGCGCCCGGGCGACGTGTTCTTCCACAACGACGTCTACCAGTCCGAAGGTGGCATCGGGCACCTGCCCGACCTGTGCGTCACCGTGCCCGTCTTCCACGACGACGGCAACGGCCCCGAGGTGGTCGCCTTCGTCCAAGCCTTCGGCCACCACGACGACATCGGCGGTGGGGTGCCCGGCTCGATGCCCAGCCACGCCACCAGCGTGTTCGAGGAGGGCCTGATGGTCCCGCCCATCAAGCTCTGGGACGCCGGCGTGCCCAACCGGGCGGCGCTGTCCATCATGACCCGCAACTCCCGGATGCCGGACTCGCTGGCCGCCGACCTCGACGCGGAGTGCTCGGCCTGCCTGATGGGCTCCCGCCGGCTCACCGAGTTGTTCACCCGCTACGGGCGCGACACCATCGAGGCCTGCTTCGATGCCATCGTCGCGGGCACCACGGAAACCTTCCGCCGCGAGATACTCTCGAAGATCCCCACCGGCTCCTGGACGTGGGAGGACTACGCCGAACACGACGGGGTGGACGACCCGAAACTGCACACCCAGCGGATCACCCTGACCAAGGTCGGCGAGGACGAGCCGGACGGCCCGAAGCTGATCATCGACTTCACCGGCACCGCGCCGCAGGCCAAAGGGCCGATCAACCACTGCGGGGACTACGCCGACGGCAACTTCCTCAAGAAGTGGCTCGCACCGGTGCTGCGCAACCTCGCGGACACCCCCGAGCGGATGGCCGAACTCGACGTCAACGAGGGCGTCGTCGACCTCATCGACATGCGATTCCCGCCGCCCGGCACCCTGGTCACGCCGATCTTCCCCGCCCCCACCAACGCGCGGACCTTCGTCATCCTGCGGCTGCTCGGCGTCCTGTCCGGGGTGGTGGCCAAGGCCGTCGACGGCCGGATGCCCGCCGACCAGGAGACCATCCGCTACACCGGGGTGTACGGCAACGACGATGCCGGCGAGCCGTACCTGATGCGGGAGGTGCTCGGCGGCGGCTCCGGCGGCCGCTACTACGCCGACGGCGAGGACACCATCCACGTCGTGCCCGACTCGCGCAACCTGCCCACGGAGTTCACCGAAGCCCGCTTCCCGTTCATCGTCGAGCGGCTCGGGCTGGCTAAGGACTCCGGCGGCGCCGGCCAGTTCCGCGGCGGCCTCGGCTACGAGAAGTACATCCGGATGCGCAAGGACGCGCACTTCATGTCCATCGCCGACCGATCGATCCTGGCCTGCTGGGGGGTCAAGGGCGGCAAAGCCGGTGAGTCCTTCTCGGTGACCATCGACCCCGGCGGCCCCGACGAGCGGGTGGTCGACGCACTCGCCGACGCGGAGTTCGTTCCCGCCGGCGGCCTCATCCGCATCCGCACCACCGGCGGCGGCGGCTGGGGGGACCCACTCGACCGCGATGTCGACCACGTCATTCGAGATGTTTTGTGGGGCAAGGTGTCACCTGCTGCCGCCAGAGCGGACTACGCCGTGGTGGTCACCGGTGCGGCCGACGAGCCCGCCGCCGACACCGCGGCGACCGAGGCGCTGCGCGCGGAGCTACGGGCCGCGCGCTCGGGGGCGGAGGCCTTCTTCGACCGCGGTCCCGGCTACGCCCAGCTCTCCGGGGGCGCGGAATCGGCGGGTTGTGACTTCCTCGGGGCTGGGTCTTCCGAGTCTGGGGCGGTGGCGTCATGACCGGACCGCTGTCGGACGTGCTGGTCGTCGACCTGTCTCGTGCCTTGGCCGGCCCCCATGCGGCGATGATGCTGGGTGACCTCGGCGCCCGGGTGATCAAGGTGGAGTCGCCGGGCAGCGGCGATGACACCCGCAGCTGGGGGCCGCCGTTCATGCCCGGCTCCGATGGGCAGCGGCACTCGACGTACTTCTTGTCCTGCAACCGCAACAAGGAGTCCATCGCGCTGGACCTGAAGAGCGACGACGGCCGCGCCACGCTCACAAAGCTGATCGCACGAGCCGACGTACTCGTGGAGAACTTCCGGCCTGGCGTGCTCGACCGCTTGGGCTTCAGCGTGGCGCGCCTGCACGAGCTCAACCCGCGGCTGGTGGTGCTCTCGATCACCGGCTTCGGCCACGACGGACCTGAGGGCACTCGCCCGGGTTACGACCAAATCGCCCAGGGCGAGGCCGGGCTGATGTCGCTGACGGGGCCGTCCGCCGCGGAACCGACGCGAGTGGGTGTCCCCATCGGCGACCTGCTGGCCGGCATGAACGGCGCCTACGGGGTGGTCGCGGCGCTGCACGAACGCACCACCACCGGGCGGGGGCAGGTGGTGCGTACCAGCCTGCTCGCCTCCATCGTCGGGGTGCATGCCTTTCAGGGCACCCGGTACACAGTGGCCGGTGAGATCCCGCAGCCCACCGGTGGTCATCACCCGTCGATCTGTCCCTACGGCCTGTTCCACGCTGCGGACGGGTTCGTGCAGATCGCCGTCGGCAGCGAAGGTCTGTGGCGGCGATTCGCCCCCGAGTTCGGGCTCGACCGACCCGAGTGGGCGAGCAACCCCGAGCGGGTGGGTGACCGGGACGCGGTGATCGCCGCGGTGGACGCCGCCTTTCGGGCGCTGCCGAGTGCCGAGCTGCTGGTCCGCCTGGACGAGCTGGGGGTGCCCGCGGGCAAGGTACGCAACCTCGAGGAGGTCTACACCTGGGAGCAGACGCGCTCGCAGGGCCTGCTGGTCGACGTTGAGCACGCCGCGCTGGGCACCATCACCCTGCCCGGGCCGCCGTTGCGCTTTGACGGCGCCCCGGGCGCGGGGGCCCCGGGTGCTGGGGTGCGCACCACGCACTCGGCCCCGCCCACACTCGACCAGCACGGCGCAGACATTCGCGCCTGGCTAGCGCGGCCATGAGCCGGTTGGGTGCGCTGGAGCTGCTCGACGTCGTGGTCGATCCCGATAGCTTCCTGCGCTGGGACGCCGAACCGCTGCCCCCGAGAGGTGTGCATGGGAAACCGGAGCAGAGCTACTACGACGAGCTGACCGCTGCACGGAAGCGCTCCGGTGTGGACGAGTCGGTGATCACCGGCGAGGCGACGCTCGAGGGGCGCCGCGTCGCGATCATCATGTGCGAGTTCCGGTTCCTCGCCGGATCGATCGGGGTGGCCGCCGCGGAGCGGCTGACCTTGGCGATCGAGCGGGCCACCGCCGAGGGCCTGCCGTTGTTTGCGGTGCCGGCCTCGGGCGGCACCCGGATGCAGGAGGGCACCGTGGCCTTCCTGCAGATGGTCAAGATCTCGGCGGCGATCGCGGCGCACAAGGCCGCCGGGTTCGCTTACGTCGTATACCTTCGGCATCCCACCACCGGCGGCGTGATGGCGTCCTGGGGGTCGCTCGGCCACGTCACCGCCGCCGAACCCGGTGCCTTGCTCGGGTTCCTGGGTCCGCGGGTTTACCAGGAGCTCTACGGCGAGGAGTTTCCATCGGGGGTGCAGACCGCGGAAAACCTCGCCGCCCACGGTCTGGTCGACGCCGTGGTGGCCCCGAAGGTGCTGCGGGCGGTCGCGATCTCCGCGCTGGCGGTGCTCTGCGCGCCCAGGGAACCACCGCCGCCGGTGCCCGACCTGCCGCTCGAATCGCTGCCGGACGTCCCGGCCTGGGAGTCCATCCAGCGCTCGCGCAACCCGGTGCGTCCCGGGGTGCGTGCGCTGCTGAAGGTCGCCGCGAACACGGTGACGCCCCTGCAGGGCACCGGGGCCGGGGAGTACGAACCCGGTTTGCTGCTGGCGTTGGCGCGCTTCGGCCCCGCGGCCTGCGTCGTGCTCGGTCAGGACCGGCGCTTCGCCGATCAGCCGCTGGGCCCGGCCGGCCTGCGCGAGGCGCGACGGGGGATGCGGTTGGCGGCCGAGCTGACGCTGCCGCTGGTCACCGTGATCGACACCGCGGGGGCGGCGCTGAGCAAGGACGCCGAAGAAGGCGGTCTGGCGGGGGAGATCGCTCGCTGTTTGGTGGAGCTGACCACGCTCGACGCGCCGACCATCTGCCTGCTCCTCGGTGAGGGCGCCGGTGGGGGAGCGCTGGCGCTGCTGCCAGCCGACCGGGTGCTCTGCGCGCAGCACGCCTGGCTGTCCCCGTTGCCACCCGAGGGGGCGTCCGCGATCAGGTTCCACACCACCGACCGGGCGGCGGAGATGGCGGACGCTCAGGGGGTACGCAGCCTGGACCTGCTGCGCCACGGGATCGTCGACCGCATCGTGGCCGAGCACCCGGACGCCGCGGACGAACCGTCCGCGTTCCTGGGCCGGCTCGGCGGTGTGCTCGAGCACGAGCTGGCGATGCTGCTGTGCCGCACGCCGGCGGAACTCCTCGCCGCCCGGTTGGCCCGCTATCGGCGACTCGGCGTATGAGGGCGAAGCGACGCAGATGTGACCAAGGGCGCCGACCGTTTGGGCAACCATTGCCGGTGCTCGTCACAGCGGTCCGCCGATAACGTGAGCACCGTGAGAGTACTGATTGCGTTGGGCGGCAACGCCATGACCGCGCAGGACGGCCGTGCTCATCCGGACGACCAGCGGTTGGCCATTGTCTCGGCAATGGGTGCGGTGGCCGACATCGTGACCGACGGCGCCGAGGTGGTGCTGACGCACGGCAACGGGCCGCAGGTCGGCAACCTTTTGGTCAAGAACGAGATCGCCGCCTCGGTGGTGCCGCCGGTCCCGCTGGACTGGTGCGGAGCCCAAACCCAGGCGACGATCGGGGTGCTCGTCCTGAACGCGCTCGACCAGGCGCTGGCCCAGCGAGACTGCACGGCCCGCTCGGCCGTGCTCGTCTCCCGAACCCTGGTCTCCCGTGACGATTCGCACTTCGCTGCGCCCAGCAAGCCCATCGGCCGCTACCTCCCCGCGGAGGAGGCGAAGCTGATGATCGAGCACGGCCAGAACTGGGAGGACCGTGGCGAGCGGGGTTGGCGACGCATGGTGGCCTCACCGGAGCCCCTCGAGTGCCTGGAGGCGCCTACGGTGCGGATGCTGCTCGACGCCGGGTGCGTGGTGGTGTGCGCGGGCGGAGGCGGTGTCCCCGTTATCCGGGGTGCCGGTGGCGAGCTGAGCGGCGTTGAAGCCGTGATCGACAAGGACCTGACGGCTGCGGTGCTCGCGGCGCAGCTCGACGTGGATGTGCTGGTGATCGCCACCGACGTCGACGCCGCGATCATCGGCTGGGGCACCCCCGAGGCGCGCCCCATCGGTGCCGTGACCGCCGCCGAACTGCGCCGGCTCGCCGAGGCCGGCCACTTCGCGGGCGGCAGCATGGGACCCAAGGTCGACGCCGCCTGCCGCTTCGCCGAGGCGGGCGGGCGGTCCGTCATCACCTCCTTACACAACATTGCCGGTGCCCTTGCCGGCACCGCAGGAACCATCGTCACTGCTTGACCCACCCAGTCCCGTCCCCATCAGAGGAGAGTTCAGTGCCCGAAGCAATTGAGGTCCGCAAGGTTCCGCTGCACAACGTGTCCGACGCCAGCGAGTTGGCGAAGCTCATCGACGCCGGTGTGCTGGAGGCCGACCGTGTGGTCGCCGTCATCGGCAAGACCGAGGGCAACGGCGGCGTCAACGACTACACCCGGATCATCGCTGACCGCGCCTTCCGTGAGGTGCTCGCCGCGAAGGGCACCCGCGACGCCGCCGCGGTGGGCGACATTCCCATTGTCTGGTCCGGCGGCACCGACGGCGTGATCAGCCCGCACGCGACCATCTTCGCGACCGTCCCCGCTGAGAAGGCGCCGCAGACCGACGAGCCGCGGCTGACCGTCGGTGTTGCCATGAGCGAGCAGCTGCTGCCCGAGGACATCGGCCGCACCGCGATGATCACCAAGGTCGCCGCCGCGGTGAAGGACGCGATGGCGGCAGCCGGGATCACCGATCCGGCCGACGTGCACTATGTGCAGACCAAGACCCCGCTGTTGACGATCCACACGATCCGCGACGCCAAGAGCCGGGGCAAGACGGTGTGGACCGAACAGACCCACGAGTCGATGGACCTGTCCAACGGCGGCACGGCGCTCGGGATCGCGGTGGCGCTTGGGGAGATCGACATGCCGACCGACGCCGACGTCATGCACAACCGGGAGCTCTACTCCGCGGTCGCGTCGTGCTCCTCGGGTGTGGAGCTCGACCGGGCCCAGGTTGTGGTGGTCGGCAACGCACGTGGTGTCGGCGGGCGCTACCGCGTCGGGCACAGCGTGATGAAGGACGCGCTGGACTCCGACGGCATCTGGGCGGCGATCCGCGACGCCGGACTCGAGCTCCCCGAGCGCCCGCGCACCAGCGACCTGGACGGCAAGCTCGTCAACGTCTTCCTCAAGTGCGAGGCGAGCCAGGACGGCACCGTCCGCGGTCGTCGCAACGCGATGCTCGACGACTCGGACGTGCACTGGCACCGCCAAATCAAGTCCTGTGTCGGGGGCGTCACGGCGGCGGTCACGGGCGACCCCGCAGTGTTCGTGTCGGTCTCCGCCGCGCACCAGGGACCTGAGGGCGGCGGCCCGGTTGCGGCGATCGTCGACCTGGGCGCGTAGCGCTCGATAGCACGCGCGAATCACCGTGCGGAACGCCGATGGGCGTTCCGCACGGTGATCAGTGACCTCAACCCGGCGCGACGTGGCACGCTCTCGCAGTTGACCAGCAGACCCGCCGCGGTGCAGCACCTGCGCGACCTCGCGCGGCTGCGCCGCGTTCGCGACCGGATCGACCGGGGCCCAACTGCCTGCGGTAGCCGCCATGCTGCGGCAGGCCCGTGAGGCGATCATCGCGTTCGCCGACTTCCGCGAGGTCCACTGGCGCAAGATCTGGTGAACCAACCCCAGCGAACGGTTGAATCGTGAGGTCAAACTGAATCGTGAGGTCAAACGCCGCACCGACACACCGACGTCGTCGGCATCGTCCCGAACGCCGCTGCCCGCAACGGCTTTCGGCATGCGTGTTGATCGAGGCCCACGACGAGTGTCAAGTCTCCGACTGCCGCTGCCTCCGAGGCGTCCATGGCCCTGCTCACCCCACCCGCACTGCAACCCCGACCCACTCAGGAGGTGAACCGCACACTCACCACCTGACGGCATAATCCTCAATAACGCAGAGCAACAACGCGAAACGAGTTACACCAATCCATGGGAGTTACCCAAGACGGATCTGGACCGCGGCGAGCTGCACTTTGCGAAGGAGATGGCGGCATTGGTCGCGCCCCCCCTATCCCCAAGTTGAACACTTGGACGTGGCGCCGCGGGCGTCACCGGATGGCGAGGAGGGAGCGACGGCGCGAATCGACTTCCGCCTCGGCGAACACCTCAAAAGCCGGATCGATGACGCCGCCGGCCGGTCGGGGCGTTTGGTCAACGACGGCAGCAATGCGGTGCTCGCCATCACCTGGTGCGCCGGCATCGCATTGCTGGCCTACCTCTGGGCGCGAGCGCTGTTCATCCGCAAACGTACCCGGTGAGTCAGCGGTTCAGCGTTGACCGAACTGGCGGTCCCCCGCGTCGCCGAGCCCCGGCACGATAAAGGCGTGCTCGTTGAGCCGTTCGTCGACACTCGCGGTGATTAGCCGGGTGACGCCGCCAGCGGCGACAAGGCAGTCGATGCCCTCGGGGGCGGCGAGCACACAGATGGCCGTGACGTCCGTGGCGCCCCTGTCGGTGAGCCGCCCGATGGTGCTCGCCATGGACCCCCCGGTCGCGATCATCGGGTCCAGCACAAACACGCGGGTGCCGGAAAGGTCGTCGGGGAGCGACTCCAGGTAGGGGACCGGTTGGTGGGTGACCTCGTCCCGCGCCATGCCCACGAAGCCCATTCGCGCCTCTGGAATCAGGGCATGGGCTTGCTCGGCCATACCGAGTCCCGCGCGCAGCACCGGAACCAACAGCGGCGGGCTGCTCAAGCGGACACCGGTGGTGGTGGCGACCGGTGTCTGGACGGTGATCTCCTGGACTGGCGCGTCCCTGGTCGCCTCGTAGACGAGCATCGTCGTCAGCTCACGCAGGGCGGCCCTAAAGGTGGCGTTGTCGGTGCGCTCGTCGCGCATCATGGTGAGCCGGGCTGCGGCGAGCGGATGCGCGATGAGGTGGACGTCCATCACGGCAGGATAGTGCGCCGGCACGCGGCGCCGTCCCCACTCACAGCGAGGGCCGCCGTCGCCCGACCTCGGTGGCCTGCTCGAACGCGTGACCGACCTCCAGGACCTGGCGGTCGGCACGGGGTGCGCCGATGATCTGCAGCCCGACCGGCAGGCCGTCCTCGGTGAATCCTGCCGGAACGGAAAGGGCGGGGACCCCGGCAGCGGTGATCATGGAGCATGACCGCATCCACCCGAGGTAGCTGTCCTGGTGGATACCGTCGACCTGCGCCGGGTACTCGGTGTCCACGTCGAACGGCACGACCTGGGTGGTTGGGGCCAGCAGTACGTCGTAGTCGGTGAAAAACTCGACGATGCGCTGGTGCAGCCTCGTGTGCAGGGTCTCGGCACGGGAGAGGTCTTCGCCGGTGAGCCGGCGTCCCTGCTCGACGTTCCAGTGGATGGACTGCTTGACCTGATCGGGGTGCCGCGCCACCACGTCACCGAAGGACGCAGCGAAGATCCAGGCCCGCAGCACACCGAACACCTCGTCGGCGTCGTCGAGGTCCGGGCAGGCATCCTCGACTTCCGCGCCGAGCTGCTCGAATACAGCGGCGGCCGGGGCCAGCGCCGCACGCACCTCGGGGTCGACCGGGATCCGTCCCCCCAGGTCCGGCGCCCACGCCACGCGGAGTCCGTTCAGCTCCAGTGGCATGGGTGCCGCGAAGCCCTGTCCATGCTCGTCCAACGAGATCGGCACCCGCGGGTCCGGGCCGGCGAGCGCAGAGAGCCCGAGGGCGACGTCGCCGACGGTGCGGCCCATTGGTCCCTGCACGCTAAGGGTCGACCAGCCGAGCTGCGTCGGGTAGCTGGGTACCCGCCCCGGGGTGGGCCGCAGGCCGACGACGTTGCAGAACGCGGCGGGGTTGCGCAGCGAGCCCCCCATGTCGCTGCCTTCGGCCAGGGCGACCATGCCGGAGGCGAGCGCCGCCGCAGCACCCCCGCTAGAGCCGCCGGCGCTGACGTCGAGGCGATACGGATTGCGGGTGGCGCCGAAGACGGTGTTGAAGGTGTGCGATCCGGCGGCGAACTCCGGCACGTTCGTCTTGCCCACCCGGATGGCGCCGGCCTCCCGTAGCCGGGCGACGACCAGTTCATCCTCGGTTGGCACGAAGTCGCGGTGCAGCGGCGAGCCCCAGGTGGTGCGCATCCCGCCGGTGACGTGGGTGTCCTTGTGTGCAACCGGGAGTCCGTGCAGCGGGCCGGTTGGCTCACCCCGGGACGTCGCGAGGTCGGCGGCGTCGGCCTGAGCCCGCGCCCCCTCGATGTCGAGGGTCACGATGGCGTTGACCTTGGGGTTGGTCGCCTCGATGCGGTCGAGGTGGGCGTCGAGCAGCTCACGGGCGGAGAGCTCCCGGCGGCGGATCATCGCCGCCAGCTCGGTCGCCGGGGTGAAGCAGAGTTCGTCGGACATTGCTGATCCTTTCAGTCGACGCGAAAGATGCGCATCTGCAGTGCGAGGGTTGCGTAGTAGCCGACGAGGGTGCTCAGCTCGAACACGCCTGCCTCGCCCACGACGCAGGCATGAGTGGACCAGGACTCGTCGTCGACATCGCCTTCGACCATGCCCATGGCCAGGTGGGCGTAGGCCGACTCGTGCGGATCGTCCAGTGCGGGCACGGTTCTGGCGCGGATCTGACGCAGCACTTCCTCGGTGAGACCTGCTGCGCGCCCAACGCTTTCGTGGGCGGAGCGTTCGAAGGCGCTGTCCCAGTGGGCGGCGACGGTGAGGATCGCGATCTCCCGGCAGCGTGCGGACAGCGAGGTGTGAAAGCGGACCGCCGCACCCAGCTCCTGCAGCGCGGAACCGAGCACGGGCGAGAGCAACAACGCCGTGAACGGCCCCAGCAATGCACCGTCGGTACGGGTGAGGTCGAAGTGCTGTTCGCCCTGCGCGCGGGGACCGCCCGCGATGCTTTCGTAAAGCTCTCGTTGGTTTGAGTCCAAACTGGATGGTGGCAGTGGTTCGAGGCGTGTCATGTCCCCTGCCCGCGCGTGCGAGCCGCGAGCTCACGCAACGCCGCGGGGAAGATGTCCGCAGGGGGAGTGACCAGCCCGGCGCCGACCTGCCCGGTGCCGGCGACCTTGCCGGCCATGCCGGTGTTGATCTGCGGCAGGACCCCGGTGCGCACCACCAAGCTGACATCGATGCCAACAGGAGCGCCGCGGAAGTCGAGCACCGGCACGGAGAACATGGTGTGCTCGGCGAGGGTGATCTCGTACATTCGGCGGGTGTTGGCGAGGGCGTCCGCGACGGTGCCGCCGACGAGGCGGACGATGGCCGGGGCCGCCGCCATCGCGAAGCCACCGAGACCGGCCGTCTCGGTGATGGCGGAGTCACCGATGTCGGGGTTAACGTCCTCGGGGCCGTAGTCGCCGAGGAACAGCCCGTCGGGCACCTGCGCCGGGCCCGTGAACCATTGGTTGCCGGTACCGGAGACCTGGATCCCGAAGTCTGTGCCGTTGCGGGCCATGGCGACGACCATGGTCGAGCCGGGGATGTCGCGCGCCGCGTCGAGCGCGAGCTTGCACCCGGGCATGGCGAGGTTGAGGAAGAAGTGGTCGTTGCCGGCCACGAAGCGCGCAGCCTCGGCGAGGTCGGCGGAGGGGAAGCCGGACTCGATGACCGCAGGCATCAGCTCCCGCAGCAGCATCAGCGTGCCCGCCCGGTTGCGGTTGTGCGCCTCGTCGCCCATCTGCACCATCTGCGCGAGAATCGCGGTGACGTCGATCGGCCCGTTGGCCCGGATCGCGGCCTGCAGCACCGGTCCGAGCACGGCGGACATCCAGCGCAGCCGGGTGATGACCTCCGCGGAGTACGCACCGTAGCGCAGGACCTTGCCCAGCCCCTCGTTCAGCGAGCAGTAGGTGCGATGCCCGCTGGCGGGGTCCTCGATCACGAAGACCCACATGGACGGTGAGATCACCCCGGCCATCGGGCCCACGGCGTTGTGGTGGTGGCAGGGGTCCAGCGTGATCTCCCCGCGCCGGACCAGGTCGGCCACCTGCTCCGGGTCGGTGACCAGGTTCTCGAACAGAGCCGCACCCATCAGGGCGCCGCGCATCGGCCCGGAGGCCCGCTCCCAGTCGATCGGGGGCCCGGCGTGCAGCAGGTCTTTGGGTCCGAGACCGAGTGCGTCGGCGGCCGGGACGACGTCGACAACCATCGCGCGGACGGACAGCATCCGCTGCACCGCCAGGGCGTTGGCCTCGACGCGCCGCTCGTCCGCGAGCACCGCGTCCAGGTCCTCGGTGGTGCCGGCCATCGGAGGTGCCCAGTCGACGCGGGTGACCCGCGCGGCCTGGGTCTGCGCGGCGTCGGCGAACAGGTCGACCCCGGCGGTGATCAGCTGGGGGTCGCGGCGCAGGAGCTCGGTCATCATCGGCTCGCAATCAGGTCGCACGCGAACCGGGCGGCTTGCGCGTTGGAGGTGAACACGTGCGCCCCGGCTTCGTTCAGGGCACAGGCTTGGGCGGTGAGGTCCTGGGGGTCACCCTTGGCGCCGATCATCGAGACCACCACGGCGACGTCGCCACTCTCTCGTGCCGCGGTGATCGCCGGGGCCAGCTCGGCGGCCGGATCAGGGTGCGCGCCGTGCCCGAGCACCACGTCGAGCAGGATCACGGCAGTGTTCGGGTCGAGGGCTTCCTTCGCGAAGCGATCCAGCCGCAGCGACTGGTCGATCATCGGGTGCGGACGCCCGGCGGTCAGCTCATCGTCGCCGAAGTCGATCATGGCGTGTCCGCTGGCCGGAGCACGGGGATCGAGCCGCCAGTCCGGGCGCAGCGGGGTGTTCGAGGCGATCTCGCCGAAGCGCTCGCTGGCGATGACCATGGCCTCGTCACAGAGCGTGCCGCCGGCGAACAGCCCACGCAATGCGCCCGCGCGTGGCTGCGCCTGCGGGCCGGGCCAGTGCTGCCAGCGGGGAACCCCGGTGCCGATGGCCGCCAAGGCGTCCTCGGCGCACGCGGTGAGGTCGGGGCGCCCCGCTCCGATGAGCGCAAAGTGCACCGGCGTCGACAGGGTCTCGGCGTAGACCCGCAGCTCGTCGGCAACCTCCTCCGCGGGGGGTTTGGAGATGACGACGATGAGCTCGGTGGCGGGATCGGAGTCCAGCGCGGCTAGCGCAGCACGGGTGGAGCGACCGCCGACCTCCGCGGAGAGGTCGCGGCCGCCGACACCGAGGGCGGCGGACACCCCGGTGCCTGCGGCGTCGAGAAGGCACAGGATCTGCTGCGCACCGGTACCCGAGGCGGCGACCAGGCCGATCGGTCCGGGTTCGACGGTGTGCGCAAAGCCGAGGCCGATCCCGCCGACCACTGCGGTGCCGCAGTCGGGGCCGAGCACCAGCAAGTCTCGTGTGGCCGCGACCTCCTTGAGCCGGACCTCCTGCTCCACGGGGACGTTGTCGGAGAAGATCATCACGTCGCAGCCGGCATCGAGGGCATCCATCGCCTCGACGAAGGCGTGCTGGCCTGGCAGCGAGATCAGCACCAGCGCCGGGCCCGTGCTGCGGACGGCGGAGGACACCGTCCGCGGCGGCTGCTCGGTGAACGAACCGCCCGACGCCGCCGGACGCGCCGCCATCGCCTCCGTGACGACGGCTCGGACCTGGGCCAGCGCGGCGTCGTCGCGTGCGCGGACGGCCACGAACAGGTCGTTCGGTCCGATGCCGGCGGGCTCGTCGAACCCCATGCCCCGCAGCAGTTCGAGGTTGAGCTCAGTGGCCATCGCCACGAGTACCCCTTCGGCACCGTCGGTCGCGCCGGCCTTCCTGCTGACCTGCATCAGCGTCACCGAGTCCGCGTATGCGCCCGATCGCGCCTCGACATGTTCCACAGTCACCGGTGGCCTCCAGGGTTGGTGGACAGAACGGATGGGTACCGACGGACGGCGTGCTCGCCCGCGAGCAGGGCGCCCCAGGCCAGCGACGCACCGGAGGTGTGGCCGACCTGAAGTAAGCGAGCGGCGACCGCAGTAAGCATGGCGTCGGGCTGGGTGAGCGCGGCCGTGAGCTCGATGAGCTCGCGGACGGCCTCACCGCGTGCGGCGTGCCGCAGCAGCTGAGCCGACAGGGCGCTGGTGGCCTGCGGTGCGCGCGCGGCCACGGCCCGTCGCACCTGCTCGATCTCCAGCCCGAAGGCTCCGGCGGCGAGCAGATATCCGGCGAGCACATCGTCGCCGCTGGGAGTGAGGCCCGGACCGCGCCCGAGTAACCCGGCGACGGCTGTGGTGTCTGCCTGCCGTGCGAGCTGGTCCAGGCGGTACTGCTCGAAGCCCAGCTCGCACGGGGCGAGCAGTGCGCGAAGCGCGGCGAGTGCGGCTGTCTCCGGGACGCCGGGGTGCACGCGCAGCGGTGACCACTGCCTCGCGGCGATGATGGTGACCGGCCCGTCCGGCCCGGTCCACGTGATGCCGCCGTTGCCGACCACGGCGTTCTCGCGGTCCCGAACGTCGCGAGCCGGCGCAATGCTCGTCAGGGGCAGCTCGGCCTTCGTCGTGGCGAGCACCAGTCCGCAGGGCAGGCGCACGGCGTCCTGGCTGAGCACAGCGAACACGGTCGGGCGTTCCCCGGTGGTGGCGAGATACAGCGCCGCGTCCACCGCCCCCAGCCATTGCGCAGTTTGGGGTGCTCCCGCAGTCACCGCACGGATGGCGGTGCTCGAGGCGCCGGGAATAGTCATGATGACTGGACGCTAGCGCCCACGCGTACCGTCGACCCATGGAAGATGTTGCCAACATTGCCGATCCTCAGGCACGGGATCTGCCAGCACGCATTGGCTACGCATTGGCGGTTCGGGAACTGATCACCCTGCCCAGCCTGGCCGGCTCGACGCTGGTCGCCGGCGCCGGCGGCTTGGACCGGATCGTCAGCCGCGTCAACGTCATCGAAGTACCCGACATCCTGCCGTGGGTGAAGCCGAACGAGCTGCTGTTGACTACCGGGTTCCCGATCCGGTTCGCGGACTCCGGTCAGCCGTTCGACCCGCGGGCGCTAGTCGATCTCATCGAGGGGCTGGCGCGGTGCGGTGCGGCGGCGCTCGGCGTCAAGGCGGGCAGGTACCTCGACGAGCTTCCCCGCGCAATGATCGACGCCGCCGAGCTCCTCGATTTTCCGTTGTTCCTCATCCCGCGAGACGTCGGGTTCGACGAGGTGATGTCCGAAGTCTTCATGCACCTCATTGACCGTCAGGCGTGGGCGTTGGACGTCGCCGACCGCACGCACCGGGCGTTGACCACGATCGTCCTGGAAGGCGGTGATCTGCCGCAGATCGCCGACGAAGTCGCGGCGCTGTTCGAGGTGGCGGTGCTCATCTGTTCCCCCGACGGACGAGTACAGGCCATGGCCGGTGCGCCGACCGACCGCCACGCACTGGAGGCGTTGCCGCTGTTCGACGGCTCGGGCCGGCTGCGCACCGAGCGGCTGCACCACGGACTGCAGACGACCCCCGGCGAACTGCCCGGCCAGATCGCGGTGGCCCCGGTCATCGCCGGAGGCACCGACCACGGTCTGATCGTCGCCTATGCGCGCGGTGGCGACCTCGGTCCCGTGACGGTGCAGGCGTTGGAGCGTGCCGCGACCGTGGTGGCACTGGCCGTCACCAAGCGGCTCGCCGTGTCGGCCGTCGAGTCCAAATTTCGCGGCGACTTTCTCCGAGACGTACTCGCCGGCAACGCGGGTTCGCCCGAGCAGGTCGCGGAGCACTGCACGCAGCTCGACTGGGACGTGCACCGAAGCATGGTGGTGGTCGTTGCCCAGCTCGACCCGGGCGCAGAGTCCGCGGGCGAGGCATCATCGTCGCCGCCGGTCTCGGTCCGTCTGCCGCAGGAACGCCTGACCGCGGCGTGGCAGCAGGTCGTCCGGCGCCGGGACCGGGCAGCCCCCGTCGTCGGCTTCAGCCACGAAGTCGTGGCCCTGATGCCGGTCGGTCACGGCAACGTGGCCGACGTCCTCGACGAGCTGGTCGCGGCGGTCACCGGGGACCGCGGTGGCGGCAGGCACTCCTTTTCGACCGGGGTCAGCCGGGTCATCGACTCGGTCGCCGAACTCCCGCACGCGTACGAACAGGCCCGCAAGGCCGTGCTGGTCGGGCGCCGGATGCGGGGCAACGGAGCGCTCGCGCACTTCGACAGCTTGGGTGTGCACCGGCTGCTCTCCTTGGTGAGCGACAGCGTCGAGCTGCGCACCTTCGCCGGTGAGGTCCTCGGTTCCCTCGCCGCGGACACCGACGAGGCGATAAATCTGCGGCAGACCCTGAAGGCCTTGCTGGACACCAACTGCAACGTCGCCGAGACGGCCCGCGTTCTGCACTTCCACTACAACACGCTGCGCTACCGCATCGGCAAGCTGGAAGGCATCGTCGGCGGGTTCACCACGGACGCGAACCTGCGCCTCGACCTCGCGCTGGCGCTGCGGGTCGTGGAGATGCGGGGCCTCTAGCGGTGAGGCTCGTCAGTTCGCCGGGGTCGTACGGCGCGTGGCTGGGCGGGGTGGTCCCGTCGTTTTTTTGACGTCGCTCGAGTCGCGGAACGGCGTCGAGGCCGATAAAGGTGAAATCGACGAAGACCCACCCCGGCAACCGGTTTCTCAAAGGTGTGCTCGGCACCGCGGCGCTGGCCGCGTCCCGCTCCAAGGGCACCTACTTCTCGGCGAAATACCACCGCATCGCCTCCCGCCGGGGACCGATGAAAGCCCTCGTCGCCATGGAGCATTCAATGCTCATCGCCGCCTTCAACATGCTCACCAACGGTGAGTTCTACCGCGACCCCGGTGCCGACTACTTCACCCAACGCACCCCCGCGAAGACCAAAGCCCGCGCGATCAGCCAACTCGAAGCACTCGGCCACCACTCACCCTGCAACCACTCGCAGCCACCGCATAACCACCCATCGAACCCAATAGCCCACCGCCGTAACGGCGGTCACGTCCACCTGTCCTCACCAAGCTGTGGTCACCTTCATTATCGTGGGAGAACACCCGGGAACGATTCCGCCACGTCACCTGCTTTGGATCGGTCGCGTCTTCCTTAATGCGCTATGCCCGGCGCACACCCCGTACCAAACACTTGAGTTGCGCTCCGGTGGCGCTGAGGGCCAGCTCCACCCAAGACGCCTCATCTTCACCGGTGGTGGCCACCCGGGTGATGGCCCGCACCTGCGTCACACAGCTACCGAACTAGGCCCGATTGTTCGTCAGGTTTCGCCCATGATCGAGAGTGGCGGCCGCCCTAACGTCCTAGTGAGCGCGGTCACAGCGACGGTGCGGCACGGCGCGTGAACCCAGCAACCGGAAGGACGGCCAAGATGTCTGCAGTGGGATGGAAGCTGGTTTACGGGGGCAAGACGCCGCCGCCGGGCGAAGTCGTCCGTCCGGGCGAGCGCCTGTCCTGGCCCCGCACGATCGGCCTGGGCGCGCAGCACGTCGTGGCGATGTTCGGCGCCACGTTCGTCTTCCCCGTGATCATGGGCCTCAACCCCAACCTCGCGATCCTGATGTCCGGCGTCGCCACGATTCTGTTTTTGCTGATCGTCAAGGGCAAGATCCCGTCCTACCTTGGCACCTCGGCGTCCTTCGTGGCCGCGGTCGCGGCGATCCGCGCCCAGGGCGGCAACTCCAAGGAGGTCACCGGCTCCATCCTCATCGCGGGGGCGGTGCTGATCGTCGTCGGCATCATCGTGCACTTCGCCGGCGGCGGGGTGGTGCAGAAGATACTGCCGCCCGCGGTCAGTGGGGCCGTCGTCATGCTCATCGGGTTCAACCTCGCCCCGGTGGTGGCCAGCGTGTACTGGCCCCAGGACGAATGGGTCGGCTTCATCACGATGGTGTTCCTCATCATTGCCGCCGTCATCTTCCGCGGGTTCTGGTCGCGGATCGCCATTTTCCTCGGGTTGGTCTTCGGCTACGTCCTCTCCTGGGTCTTCGACCACATCTTCGGCATGATTAACTCGATCACCCCCGGCGGCAAGACACCTGTCGAGCACTTCCGCATCAACTGGTCGAGCGTGCAGTCCGCCGACTGGATCGGCTTCCCGCAACGATCGGTGTTCGCCGCCGACGGCAAGGAGACGATCGTCGGCTGGCACGCGCCGAGCTTCAACCTGACGTTCATCCTGATCGTGCTGCCCGCGCTGATCGCGCTGATCGCCGAGAACGCGGGACACGTGAAGGCGGTCAGCGAGATGACCGGGGACAAGCTCGACCCCTACCTCGGACGGGCCTTCATCGGCGACGGCGTCGGCACGGTGCTGGCCAGCGCCGTTGGTGGCTCGCCGACCACCACCTACGCGGAGAACATCGGCGTCATGGCCGCAACCAGGGTGTACTCGACCGCGGCGTACTGGGTAGCCGCGATCGCGGCCGTGTTGCTCGGCTTCTGCCCGAAGTTCGGTGCCGCCGTCAGTGCGACCCCGGGCGGTGTGCTCGGCGGCATCACGGTCGTGCTCTACGGCATGATCGGGTTGCTGGGAGCCAAGATCTGGGTGGAGAACCGCGTCGACTTCGCGAACCCGGTCAACCTCGTGCCCCTCGCCGCGGGTCTCATCGCCGGCATCGGCGGGGTGGCGCTGAACTTCACCGACACCTTCTCGATCAGTGGCATCGCCCTCGGCGCCATTATCGTGCTGGTCTTCTACCATTTCGTGCGCCCGTTCGCGCCTGCGCACATGCGGCAGGAGCCGCAGGGGCGGGACCGGTCCTACGAAGGCGGCGCACTCATCTCGACCGGCGCCGTCGAGACACCGGAGGGCGAGGAGTCGCCCTTCCGCGAGACCCTGGGAGACGATCGTCGTTGAAGCCATCCACATTCGGGTATTCCCGGCCGGAATCCGTCGAGGAGGCGCTGACCACCCTCAGCGCACTGGGATCGGACGGAAAGGTGCTCGCCGGCGGTCAGTCACTGCTGCCGATCATGTCGATGCGCCTGGCCGCCCCGCAGCACCTCGTGGACATCAACCGCCTGGCCGAGCTGGCCTACGTGCGGGTCGATGCGGGACAGGTGCGGGTGGGCGCGGTCGCCCGGCACGCCCAGGTACTGCACGACGCCCCGGCCGCGGCCGCACAGCCGTTGCTGGGTCAGGGGCTGCGGCTCGTCGCGCACGCCACCATCCGCAACCGGGGAACCACGGTCGGCAGCATCGTGCACGCCGATCCCTCTGGGGAGATGACGGCGGTGCTGTCTCTGCTCGGCGGGACCGTGCGCGTCGCCACCGCAGCCGGTGAGCGGGAGGTGGCTGCCGACGAGTTCTTCCTGGGCCCGATGGAGTCTGTGGTGGCGCCGGGCGAGTTGGCCGTCGAGGCGAGCTTCCCGGTTCTCGACCCGGCAGCGGGCACCGCGTTCGTCGAGGTCGCCCGGCGCCGCGGCGACTACGCCGTCTGCGGCGTCGCCGCCCACGTCCAGCTCGGTCCGGACGGGGCGATCAGCTCGGCCCGGGCGGCGTACCTGTCGGTGGCGGCGACCCCGCTCGTCCTTGATTTGAGTGAGGCGTACGGCGCCGACGGCGCGGGTGAGGTGGGCGGTTTCGTCCGAGCCAACATCGAACCCGAGCCGGATATCCACGCAACGGCGGACTACCGGCGGCAGCTCGCCGTCGTGCTGACCGGGCGTGCGCTGGTCCAGGCGCACGCAGCGGCACGGGAAAGGAGCGCGGCATGACCGAGGAACTCCACGAGGTCCGCATCACGGTCAACGGAACGACGCACGACGTGGCGGTACCGGCGCGCCGGTTGCTCTCGGACTGCCTCCGCCACGACCTGGAGCTGACCGGCACCCACGTGGGCTGCGAACACGGGGTGTGCGGGGCCTGCACCGTGCTGCTGGACGGCGTGCCGACCCGCTCCTGCCTGATGCTTGCCGTTTCCGCCGACGGCAGCGAGGTGACCACGGTCGAGGGACTCACCGAGTCCGACGGAACGCTCTCCCCGGTGCAGCAGGCGTTTACCGACTGCCACGGCCTGCAGTGCGGCTTCTGCACCCCAGGCTTCCTGACCACGATCACCGCCGGTCTGCGGGAGAACCCGGAGCCAGACGATGAGCAGGCGCGGGAGCTGATCGGCGGCAACCTGTGCCGCTGCACCGGTTACCAGAACATTGTGGCCGCGGTGCATCGCGCAGCCGAGCTTCAGCGTGAGCGGGTCATCTCGTGACGACGAAGATGTTCGGCGAGCCGATTGCCCGGGTGGAGGACGACCGCCTGGTGCGCGGGCACGGCGCCTACCTTGACGATCTGGGCAACGACGCCCTGGTCGTGGCCTTCGTGCGCAGTCCGCACGCACACGCGGAGATCATCGACATCGACGTCACCGGTGCGTTGGAGGTGGATGGGCTGGTGGCCGTCTACACCCACGAAGACTTGCCGGGGCGCGTAGCCGAGCCGATGCCGCTGCTCATTCCGCACCCCGCGCTGACCAACGGGCGCACCCAGTACGCCCTGGCCCGGGACCGGGTCAACCACGTGGGCGAGCCGATCGCCATGGTGGTGGCCACCGACCGGTACCTCGCCGAAGACGCGGTCGAGCGGATCATCGTCAGCTACCGGCCGCTCAACCCCGTCGTCGGCATCGAGGCGGCCCGCGCTGCCACCCACCTCGTGCACGAGGACGTGCCCGGCAACGTCGCGGCGAACTTCGTGCAGCACAACGGCGACGTCGACACCGCGATCGCCGGTGCGGCGCACACCCTGCAGCTGGACCTGACCATCGAACGGTCGGCGGCCACCCCGATGGAGGGCCGCGGGGTGCTCGCCCGCTGGGACGCCGAGTCGCACCGACTGCGGGTCTGGACCTCGACGCAGACCTCGACCGGGGTGCGTGGCGCGGTGGCCGCCAAGCTCGGGCTCGCCCTGGTCGACGTCGACGTGATCACCCCTGACGTCGGGGGTGGGTTCGGCGTCAAGATCATGCATCCGTGGCCGGAGGAGATCCTGGTGCCGTGGGCGGCGCAGCTACTCGGGCGGCCGGTCAAGTTCACCGAGGACCGGCGCGAGCACTTCGTGGCCAGCGCACACGAACGCGCCCAGCTGCACCATGTGCGGGTCGGTTTCGACGATGACGGCCGCATCCTCGGACTGGACGTGCGATTCTGGCACGACCACGGCGCCTACACCCCATACGGGCTGATCGTGCCGATCATCACCTCGACGCAGCTGCTCGGGCCGTACAAACCCGGCGCCTACCGGGTGGAGTTCGACTCGCTGTACACGAACACCCTCATCGTCATCCCTTACCGCGGCGCCGGCCGGCCCCAAGGGGTGTTCGTCATGGAGCGCACGATGGATGCCATCGCGCACGAGCTGGGCCTGGACCGCACCGTGGTCCGCGAACGGAACTTCATCCAGCCCGCGGAGATGCCCTACGACCACAAGATGGTCTTCCAGGACGGCCGGCCGCTGATCTACGACTCGGGCGACTACCCCACACTGTTGGCCAAGGCAAAAGACCTCGTGGGCTGGGACGACTTCGCGGCCTACCGCGACGCTGCGCGCGCTGAGGGGCGCACCGTGGGCATCGGGCTCGCATGCTACGTCGAAGGCACCGGCGTCGGGCCCTACGAGGGCGGCCACGTCGTCATCGAGCCCTCGGGCAAGGTGAAGGTGGCGACCGGGCTAACCAGTCAAGGGCAGGGTCACCAGACGGTGTTCGCCCAGATCGTGGCCGACGAGCTCGGTGTCGCAGTGTCCGACATCGAAGTCGTCACCGGGGACACCCGCCGCATGGGCTACGCCGTGGGCACCTTCGCCTCCAGGGCTGCGGTGATGAGCGGCTCGGCCATCGCGCTGGCGGCACGAGCCGTCCGCGACAAGGCGCTCAAGCTCGCGGCGGAGGCGCTGGAGGTGGAGGCGTCAGATCTGGAGATCGTGGACGGGACGGTCGGGGTCGCCGGGGCGCCGGGAAGCCCGTCGGTCACCTTGGGCACCATCGCCGTGCTGGCCAACCCGCTGCGGTACGCCTTCGACAAGTCCTCGCAGCTGGCGACCCAGTTCGCGGTCGGCGACATCAGCAAGCCGCCGGTGGCCGAGGGCGAGGAGCCGGGCCTGGAGGGCCGCTCCTTCTTCTCGCCGATGCAGTCCACCTTCGCCAGCGGTATTCACGCCGTGGTCATCGAGACCGATCCGGACACCGCCGAGATCACCATCCTGCGCTACTGCGTGGTGCACGACTGCGGCAACCTGATCAACCCCCGGATCGTCGAGGGGCAGATCCACGGCGGGGTCGCGCAAGGTGTGGGCGGTGCGTTGTACGAGCGGATGGCCTACGACGAGTCCGGCCAGCTGCAGAACGCGTCCTTTATGGACTTCCTAATGCCCTACGTCAGCGAAGTGCCCAAGAAGATCGAGATCGACCACCTGGTGACGCCGTCACCGCTGAACCCATTGGGCATCAAGGGCGCCGGAGAGGCCGGGGTCATCCCGGGCTCGGCCGCCTTCGCCTCGGCGATCGAGGACGCCGAGGGCTTCCCGATCACCGCCATGCCCATCTCACCGAGCGAGCTGTTCGAGCTCCGCCGCGCCCACTCCGAGGAGAACACACCATGAAGGTCAGTGGTGACGCCCTGTTGCACGCACCGGTCGACAAGGTCTGGTCGGCACTGAACGACCCCGCCGTCCTCGTGCGCACCATCCCGGGCTGTGAACGACTCGAGGCCACCGGCCCGGACGCCTACAAGATGGTCGTCACCGCCGGGGTGGCCTCGATCAAGGGCACCTACACCGGTGAGGTGACGCTGTGCGAGCAGCAGGAGCCCAGCTCCTTCCTGATGAAGGCCTCCGGGGCCGGCGGTCCCGGCACAGTGAGCACCGAGGTACGGGTGACGCTGGCTGACGCCGGCGACGGCTCCACCCGTTTAACCTACGACGCCGACGCGGTCATCGGCGGCGCGGTGGCCGGGGTCGGACAGCGCATGCTGATCGGCGTCACGAAGAAGACGGCAGGCGAGTTCTTCAAGTCCGTGGACGACGTGCTCACCGGTAAGGCGCAGCCCGTCGCAGTTCCCGAGGCTGTGGCCGCCGGAGCACCCGCCGTTGAGCCCGGGGTGTTTGTCGCGCCCAGCAAGCCGAGCAAGGCCGGTATCGGTGGCATGGGTGGTGACGGCTTCCTGACCGGGGCCGTGCTCGGCGCCGTGATCGCGCTGACGGGCGTGCTGGTCGGCGGGCTGCTCGGCCGGCGCCGCTGATGTCCACGGTGGTGGTCGCCGGGGCGGCCGGGAAGACGGGGCTCGCGGTGACCCGCGCCTGCACTGCACGGGGGCTTGCCGTCACTGCGCTGGTGCGGCGGGAGGGCCAACGGTCGGTGGCGCTGGAAGCGGGTGCAGTACACGCGGCGGTTGCGGACCTCGGCGACGCAGCGCACATGCGAGCCGTGCTCACCGGGCACGACGCCCTGTACCACCTCGCACCGAACATACATCCGGATGAAGCGGAGCTGACCCGAATCGCCGTCGAGGCGGCGCACAAGTGCGGCGTCCGCCGGTTCGTCCTGCACAGCGTGCTCGCTCCCTACCTGCCGGCGATGCCGCACCACCTCCGCAAGGCCGAGAGCGAGCGGGTGCTGCGGGGCAGTCAACTGGACTGGACAATTCTGCAACCGGCCAGCTACGCGCAGAACGTTCAGCTCAACGCGGTCCGACGCACCGGGGTGCTCACCGTCCCGTACCGAACCTCGGCACAGTTCACCCCGGTGGACCTGGACGACGTCGCCGAGGCTGCGGCAGTGGTACTCACCGAACCGGGCCACCACTACGCCAGCTACGAACTGTGTGGCCCTGAGGTGCTCGATACCGACGGCATCGCCGTCGGTCTCACCGCTGTGCTCGGTATGGGCGTCGAGGCCCGCGAGCAGTACCGCGAGGAGTGGTCGGAGTCCGCACGCGACCTGAGTACGCAGGCCAGGAACGACCTGCTCGCCATGTTCGACTACTACGACAGGCACGGGCTCGTCGGCAACCCGCGGGCGTTGGCCGGACTGATCGGCCGTTCACCGACCACATGCGCCGCAGCGCTGGTCCGCAGCTAGGCAGCTCGACCTGAAGAGGCACAGTATGGTCGTCCGGATGCCCGGCTCACGACCGTGGCGCGCCTCTCGGGGCGACAGCGTGAGACAAGCGCTCAACTGAGCCTTGATCCACCGTCTGAATTCGTTCGCCTTTCCTTAGGCGATTTCTGAGCGTGGTGTTGGTTCTAATTCAGCGTTCCCTGCTCTGGGTGCGGGCCTGGTCCCGGTTGGTGATGGGCTGTTTGCGGCTGGCTCCCAGGCGTGCGGGGATCGCCGATGAGGGATCGGTGCTGTATGCCTTGCCCGCGAGCTGCGCCGCTGGCCCACCGCCTTGCCAGGCGCCGTGGGGGTGCTCGGCCGCCTGTATTTCTGCGGTGTCGTCTTGGTGGGCGGCGACCTCGCCGAGGACTTGCTCGCGGGTGGTTTCGGTTTCCAGTCGGCGGGCGTCGGGATCGCGTTCGAGTTCACCAGCCCTGATGTCGGCGTCCTGGTGGACCTGCTCGGGGTCGATGACGGTGGTGGTGAAGGACTGCCCACTCGATTGCTGTCCTTCCCGTGGGGTCAGCAGGATCTCGGCGGGATCAGCCCCACGGGCCCGAACCTGGTTGTCCATCTCGGCGCGGTAGAGGGGCCCGGCGCTGGGGTCGGCGTGGGCGTTGGCCCATTTTTCGGCGAGGTCCAGCTGGGAGGCGGGGGTCTGCGTGGATTGCGCGGCGCTCGCGGCGGCCGCGTACTCGTCTTCGCGTTCCGCGGTGACGTTGCTGGTGCGGGCGGTGCTGGCGCGGATCGCTTTCAGCTCCCGTTCCTGGCGTGCTGGGTCCGGCTGCGTGAGCAGACCGTTGGGGTCGGGCCCCGGGGGCGAGGCTGCGGGATCGTGGTGCGCCCCGCGCCTGGCTTGCCGTTCGCGCTCAGCCATCTGACGTTCCTGCTGGCGAAGTTCGTGTTCGCGTGTGCGTTCGCGGGCTTGGGCGATGATCAGGGCGGCGCTGAGCAGAGCTTTCAGCTCCCGCAGGCCGTGTGCCGTTGCCTCGTTCATGTCAGTCATTGCTCTGTACTCCTCTGCTGTGTCCTGGGCCGGGTGCTGGGCTGGTCGGGGTCGCTTCGGCGCGGGGCGGGGTGAAGTTCAGCCAGTCGGCGGGCATGGGTTCGACTTTGAGGCCGGCGGCGTCGCCTTGGTGGCCTTTGCCTTGGCTGCACGCCCCGAACGGCCCGTTGGCGGCGGTGAGCACCTTCATGTGGGGGTCGAAGTGGTCCAACCACCACTGGTTGACCTGGTCGGGGTCGCCGTGACAGGCCTCCCACGCCCGCCACAATCCGGTGAGCCGGGAGAGGGGTTCGGCGTGCCGCCACCACTGCGGACACCACCGGAACTCGGCGTCATCGCGGCGCACGATCATCGGCGCCA
>JAABUH010000839.1_pt1 | contig 40030 bp, 42 predicted proteins | sample 5559121 | NCBI WGS metagenome assembly JAABUH01 (sample SAMN10711871, study PRJNA513364) | rock metagenome | isolation source: Antarctica rocks | place: Antarctica: Victoria Land, Battleship Promontory nord | collected 2015-12-28
TGCTACTATAAATATAAACCACCCCTGTGTTTAAAACCTCCTTCAAAAAACATGTATAAAACACGCTTTGAGCTAGCCTAAAGAAGGTAGTCAAAAAACATGTTTTAAACATGTTCGCACCCTACTTACATATCTATCATCAACGCCCAGCCCCCTATTTCTAAAGTCGCTAAAGCACGGGACCACTACTACCACAAGATCGTCAGACTATGCTGAGAATACATGTCAGGCGTCCAACACTAAATTTCATTCGACCAACGCTAATGCTTGGAGGATACAGGTCAGCCGACCAAGGCTGAAGCTCGGGCGACCCAACCATGCGCATAAATGTCTCATGAAGTTGAAGCGTCATCGCTTCGACTCTGTTGCGATTACATTTCTGTTGTCATGCTTGAATATTGAATCGTCATCTCTAAGAAGGATTTGAAATAATTAGAACTGTTAGAATTCGATCTGGACGATGCCTTGGCAGAGTCACAGAGCTAACCCAGGTCTGGCCTTCGGCCTAGCCCCTGGCCCAGCCTCTGGTCTAGTCCCTATATGTCAATCCATCATGACAAATTATGCTCGGACATTCTGCATGGTCAGCCAAGCTCTAGCGTGGGTCAGCCGACCTATAGTCTCGACATTTTGCAAGCTCGGCCGACCTCTAGCGTGGGTCAGGCGCCCTACACTGCCAGTTTCAGATCGCCTCGCGGACCTGGGGTGAGTTCGTTAATCAAGATAAGGTAAAGCGCCTCAATTCCACAGGCTCCCTGCGACAATTCTCGCCAATATACGGAAGTACTCCGTGCTCCGTTGAAACTACTACACCACATCGCTGACATGATTATCCAATGCTCTAATGCACGGCCTTGAGATCGCACCAACGGCAGTACTCTGATTAATTTGCATGCAGTAGGCTGTTCGAACATGAAGATTGAAGACCGCTAGAATAACGTCATTGCATAATTATCTTCAACATGCTGAGGCTTGGCGAAAGAAAGAAGTCTTGAGTGGTGCTCGCATTTGGTCGCAGTGCTCGAATTTCATGATCGTGAACTCTACTACCGAGTCTTTCATTAGAGAAACCGTCTGATACCTGTTGGCAAATTACGAGATGTTCTCAACCATGAAGTGCAAGGGCTCGGATGGGCTTATATCAATCGACAATGCCACTCATCCTTCGTATCTCGGTCCAGGTCGTACGCCAGGCTGTGCGCCAGGCTATCGTCATCTCGCCTGCAAGAGATGTCGTACTGGAAAGGTACGGTGCCCTCTCAGATCTATAATGCGTGTTACCGACTCGCCATAGTCCAGATGTAGTGGCCAAAAGAGTGGGTGTGATCGATGCCGGGAGAAGAACTTGAATTGTGTCTACTTCGTACCGTCTCGACCAAGGCGAAGAGGATCTCAAAGCCAACATCAGGACCCCAAGAGTCCTCACCTAAATTCAGTCGCTAGAAACAGGTCTACAACAAACGATACGGGCTTTGAAAATCCTCCGCCTTCTGATCAAGCGAGCGAGCGATTTCCCTTTCTGGGGACCGTGGGACAGCACATCTCCCCAATGCCGCCATCAAGCGAGGGTTCTTTTATGTTCGACAAGGATGCTCAAGCTTGCCAAGCTCCACCTATCAATTCACCACCGACGTCGATGGGGTTCTCTTTTCTGGACGATCCAATTATGTCACCGACCACAAATCTGCCACCCTATACGCCGACAGACGAGGACTTCCATTTCGTTGGCCAGGAACGATTACATGCGGAACCATTAAAAATTGATGGTCGGTCGAGGGACGAATCGCTGGACTGTAAGTGCGGCTCTTGTGGCCTGGCTTGGCTGTCATGCTGACCAGTAACCCAAGCGATGGACGACTTTTCGGCTCTTCTCGCATCGCCCATACCAATCGCCTCGCCACACCCCATGCCTACAAATCAAGCACCAGAGTACGAGCTTCAGCGATCACCACCGCTTTCCCGTCAACAGCGTACGTTATCTATTGCTACCCCGCGCAGTCCGTTTTCTCATATTTCGCCCCCCGGAAGTCCATCCTTATCTCCTTCATCCCGCCAATTCTCCAGCACAAGCCGACCGAGTACTGCCTCTTGCACATGCTTGGAGAACGCCACCGTGGTTTTGGAGACTGTCGAAACTAAGATGACTCGCGTCACTTGTACCCCTATCGATAATCTTCTTTCCTTCCAAAAGCGTGTTCTCCAAGACTGCCATGCAATTCTCGACTGCACAAGCTGTTGCGCAAAATCCTCTCTCATTTTACTACTTATCATCATTTCGGAAAAGCTTGTAGTATCATTCAAGAAGTTGCCAAGTGGCAACAATGATGAATGGCAGGATCTAGATCTGGGGGACTACAAGCTGAATTCGGCAGAGGAGCGCACTTGTGTCTACAAGGCACTCGTAGGGCTGCAGTTGGGTCGGATGAAGAGTCTGTTGACGAGGCTATGGGGCGTAACATCTCTGGAGAAATGGGAAACGCATCGGAACCTATTGAAAAAAACATGGCGACAATTTCGAGAGTGTTGCGGAGTAACAGAGTCGACTGGACGGAGAGCATAGCACATAACCGTGTACGACATTGGCCGCGTGTCGGCCCATTAGCTACTGTTGGAGCAGTAGGGGCTGCAGTAGGGGCAGCAGTAGGAGCTGCAGTAGGAGCAGGAGGAGTAGTCGTTCAATTAGGAACATAGTTGTTGCAGTGGCATTACACTGCCCGCTAGCCGGGTTGGGGCTAGCGCAAATTGCGGCACAAAACCTAGATAGCTTCCTGGTGTAGAAGACACACCTTGATGCAATTATCAGATTTACACTTCGTCAGCTACTCGGTCTTTGGCATCGGCATACGTCCTACAGAACCGTGCAGCACGGCACCATTGAGGTTTCTCACCTTTCAGCTGATTGGGCACAACATGAACTTTTCACATGAATCATCTGTGCCCTGTTCTCACTTGAACAATGATTCAAGCAAATAAGAACTTCCATCAAGATTCTCTGCGATTCAGAAGAGTCACATCAATCCGCTTGGCGGTTTCTTGACGGCACGGATGTATCAGGCCCGGCCCGCCATGATCGTGTTCTTTAAGAAAGTTCAAGCCAGATCAGGCGACGGCCCGAGCCCCTTTCTGAGCCCAAATCTCGGAGCCCGGTTGCACTCAGCCAGCTCGAGTTTTTAGGGGACCGGCCCGGCATTGCATGACAGGTGGCACTTCTGCAAGCTACGTACCTTACTACCTTATGTACGTAGTAAATTAGATGAGTCCCAGCCTCCCAGGTGCCTAACGCACGGGATGTACTACTACTATAATAGCGACGGCGCGGATGGAACCGATCCCTGTGCAATACCTATTGCTATGTACACTTGCAAGGCTTACCGGATTCGTCATTCCCTTTGAGGGGCTTGGCGAGAAGGAGACGTCAGCTTCAGGTGTCCCGACATCGGCAAAATGTTTGGCAGGACCGGGAAAAGCCGGCTCGGTCCAGCTAAAAACCAGCTAAAACCCAGCTAATAGCTGAGGGGGTCAGCTCTTTCTGACCGTTAGCTGGCATATGAGATTAACAGCTATGTAACTCAGCTAGTGGTTTATAAGGTAAACGAATTTCTAGGCAATGACTAGTCAGCACATTCTTCAAACGCGCTCAAGATCTTGACAACACGTTAGGAAATGTCTACAAATATACTCAATTCGTGAATTCCGAACGACACTCTATCTCAATTTGCTATGTACTCTGGCCTACTATATACCTTGATCTAACTGTAGACATCTCTCAAACCGGAATTCACAGTCCGAGTTTGAAGCCACTCGCTTCGTACTTCTGGAAAAAGCTCTCGGGATCATACCTCTTACTGATTTGCTTCATCTTAGGCAAGCTCTTTCCTCCCCCATAGTGTTCGAAGACTGTTTGTTCCCCCACCGCGTCATTCAAGTACACAAATGGATAATACACACCCGCAGCCTTCGCCTTCTGTTCGATTGCAGCTACAGTCTCCCTGATAAAGCTATACATGAATTCGTCATCTTTCTCATCCTGCCATATTGTAGGTAGGATCACCGCTGGAGTAATGTTAGCTCGTATTTACCTTCTGTTGTCTGGGTCGAACATACCCAAGAACGTGCCGTTGGCGGGATCAAGATCGATAGCATCGCCACCGAGATCTCTCGCAGCTTTCTGCCATCCTACGGAGATTGGCTGCATACACATAACCGTGTTGATGCCGTTGAGCGTCGCTAAGTGAGACGAACCAAGCACTGCTTGGTTGAATGTTTCATTTAGGATCCGTACGGCCTCTGGAGTCGCTTTGACCGATGTCGACCAGAATAAATGCCTATGCCTGTTAACAACCAATGCAATATACAGCCTCTCGCATTGATTACCTTCCACTCCTATCGGGCGGTACATCAATGTTCTTATTGTCCGTAAAAACCGCAAAGGTTGACCTTAAAGCTACGTCTTCCATGGATGCAGGAACCTTGGAGAAGTTCGCCAATGACCAAGGCGCTGGATCTCCTCCTCGGTGAAAAGACAGAAGATTAGATGACACTACTCTCCCCGAGGCATTTGCGAGTATACAGGGGTTGATTGCCACCTGCGGATCATCGACACCACCACCAGGCTTAAAGTAGCTCGTTACGGCATCCAAGAACATCGGAAATGCTGGGGGGTCAAAAAAGGTGGAGCCTCCGTATACCTCCTCGACTTCATATGTTATTAGATCGAAGCGGGTAACGATTCCGAAATTATTGGATCCGCCCTTTAGAGCCCAAAAGAGATCTGAATAGTGGTTTGCGTTGGCTTCCACGACGGTGCTGTTGGCCAGCACGACCTCATAGTTGCGAACGCTATTCATGGCCCAACCGTACTGGCCACCAAAGTAGTCGACTCCACCACCAAGCAGTAGTCCTCCTACGCCGACAGGACCGTAACGACCGCCCACGACCGCCCGCTCATAGGGCCCCATGAAATCGTAGACCTCTCCCCAAGTGTTGCCAGGGCCAAGTCGTAAGACAGTATTACCATGGACAAGCTGTCTCGCTAAGAGATTAGTAGTCCCAATCATGACCCCGTCGTTAAGAGAAGCGGCTCCGGGAACCTTCAATGGTTAGAATATAGTGAGGGAAATTATTTGGGTCGAGATTATTTACGGGCATGTGACCTGCACCGCGCACAGAAAACCTTGTATTCGTTCTTCTTATAATTGCCAGACCCTCGGCAACGTCTTTTGTCGTGTTAGGCGTAAATACGCACCACGGTGATAGCACACAATTTTTGGCCCATAGAGCTGCAACAGGTTCAGCATAAAGTCGAGAGTGTTTGGCGGAAAGGAAAGAACCCTGATTCAAATGACAAGAAATAGCTTACTGTTTGATTCGTTGATATATCTCAACGAATCGGGGAAAGACAGTTGATCGGGGAACTGAGTCGCCAGTTCGTTGCATGCTTGATGAGGTAGAGATACAGCTACGACATTGACGAGTTTCAGAGCAATGAGTGATACCGCTGAAAATGCCTTCATCTTGGTGGTTGAATGATCTTGTTAATGATAGCAAGATCGATTGGTAGGCTGCACAAGTACTGTAGATGCATAGAAGTGCTCTCCTGTAGAGTTCTCGCTCTAGGCCGTCCACAATTCGCTTTTTTACCTTTACAGTATGTATGGGTTGAGGCATCGAACGGAATCTTATCTTGAGAGCCAATGAGGATCGATCCGCTCATATTCAGATTGGGCAAGTCCGGTACCGATCAGGTGCGCGTGCTGGCGTTGAAATACAACGATACCTTGCGATCTCTGCCAAGACTTTACTTATCTTTCTCTCTACAATGCCACCAGCGTCATGAATTTCTTGCTGCCCGATCGCTACGGCTATAATGCATTAGGCTGTGCACGACTAGTTCTTGTGCTTTGGATCTAGCTTGCACCAGTAAAGAAAGCTCACCGCTGGTCTAGCAATCTACTCCTGTTTGCTTCATCAACAAAACAACAACGTTCGTAGATTGGCGAAAGCTACTGCGATGACAGTGAGGTGCAAGGTCGAGGAAGCAAAGATGAGCCTCGACGAGGGCAGCTCGAATGGATCCCCTAGTACGAGCTCTGGAATTAATGTCGAACAAGCGCAAAAGGATTATGCAGAGCTCAACCGTGAGCTGTCCGTAAGTTCCCAGCATATTGGACATGCTTCCAAGGAGCGAACACAAGAATCAGTCGAAGCCCCAGACCTGGAGAAGAACTCATCCTCAATAAGGACACATCAAGGCGATTGGGACCTCGAGAAAATCCTTCGGGGAGCACGGAGTCTTGATCAGGAGTCTGGGATTAAACCAAAGCGGGTAGGTGTGGTATGGGACAATTTGGCTGTCACAGGAGTTGGTGGAGTGAAGAATTATGTCAGAACTTTCCCCGATGCCTTTGTCTCGTTCTTCAATATTCCAGAGACAATCTGCCACCTCTTTGGCTGGGATCTCAACCGGGAGAAAAAAGAGGTCGACATTTTAAGAGGTTTACGAGGACTTGCAAAACCCGGGAACATGGTCCTAGTACTTGGAAGACCAGGCTCCGGGTGTTCAACGTGATTATCTCACTCCTGCCCTTGACTCCCCCAATTTTGTATGGTATAAGCTGATCTGCTGCAGTTTCTTGAGATTAATTGCCAACCAAAGGCGTGGGTTCACTAACGTCGAAGGCAATGTCTACTATGGCACATTAGACGCTCGTGTATTTGGTGAAAAGTATCGCGGCGAGGTTTGTTAAAATGATAATCGAGAGTCGTCAGGGAGCTTTCTAGGTAGTGCTCGCTGACAAGCGCAGGTTATGTACAATCAGGAAGACGACATCCACCATCCGTCTTTGACGGTCAAGCAGACGCTTGAATTTGCCCTAGATACTAAGATTCCAGGGAAACGCCCAGGAGGCATGTCCAAGGAAGAGTTCAAGAGAAAAGTACTCCACCTTATACTAAAAATCTTCAACATCGAGCATGCAACGAATACCCTGGTTGGCAACGCGCACATCAGAGGAATCAGCGGTGGGGAGCGAAAACGTGTTTCAATTGCAGAAATGATGTTGACTGGCAGTACCGTTCACGCTTGGGATAACTCTACCCGGGGACTCGACGCTTCCTCTGCGCTTGATTTTGCAAAGTCTCTGAGGGTCACGACTAACGTTTATCAATTAACAACCTTCGTATCTATCTATCAAGCGTCTGAAAATATCTATAAGCAGTTTGACAAGGTATTGGTTTTGAGTGAAGGCCGTCAGGTTTACTTTGGATCTACTACAACGGCTAGCACGTACTTCGAAGGTCTTGGTTTCAGACGAAATCCACGTCAGACCACTCCAGATTTTTTGACTGGGTGCACGGATATTTTTGAACAGCAGCTTTCTCTGGATGAGAACCAACATTTCTGCTACGATGCCAATGCCTTGGCAGTAAGCTATAGCAATTCCTTACAATCTTCGCTACTGGATCACGAGATGAGAGCCTATAGAGAAGACCTTGCGTACAAAGACCAGGCCCAGGCCGATTTTGATTCTGCTCATCGTGACTCCAAGAGAAGGCACGCGCGAGAATCTTCCGTTTATCTTATACCCTATCATTTACAAATATGGCTCCTAATGAGGCGGCAGTTCTTATTAAGATTGCAGGACAACTTTCTGCTTTGTACTTCGTGGATCACAACGGTTATCTTCGCGGTAATCCTAGGAACCGTATGGTTACAATTACCCCAAACCAGCCAGGGGGCCTTCACTCGAGGCGGGCTACTTTTCATTTCTTTACTGTTCAATGCTTCTCAAGCTTTTGGAGAATTAGCGGCTGCCATGCTTGGTAGATCGATAGTTAACAAGCACCGTGCCTTCGCTTTTTATCGTCCTAGTGCCTTGTGGATTGCGCAGATTGCTGTCGATACAGCATTTGCTAGCTGCCAGATTCTTACGTTCAGCATTATTGGTTAGTGAGGCAACTTTTGACCGCTCAATACGTTCGTAACCCATCTATACCCGTAGAGATAGCTGACCAAATCATAGTATATTTTCTCTGCGGGCTAGCACTAAATGCCGGAGCGTTCTTCGTATTTCTGATTACAATCATCTGCTCCTACCTCGCAATGACTGTTTTCTTCCGGACCATCGGCTGCGTTTGTCCTGATTTCGACTACGCCATGAAATTTGCAGCAATCCTGATCACACTGTTCGTTCTCACTGGGGGATATTTTATTCAGTATCACAGCGAGTTGGCCTGGTTACGGTGGATCTTCTGGGTCAACCCATTCGCGTTGGGTTTCTCCGTACTCATGATGAACGAGTTCAGTCGAATCAGCCTCCAATGTGTATCAAGGAACCTTGTACCGTCTGGTGTGGAAGAATATTCCCACACTGCTTACCAAGTTTGTACGCTACCTGGCTCTGTACCTGGCTCTGCGTTTGTATCTGGAACCGATTATATCAAGACTGCATTCTCTTACAATCCGGCCGTTATGTGGCGAAATTTTGGTATAATAATCGTTATGATAGTTGCATTCCTGTTCTTGCAGGCAAGCTGTGCGGAGTTCCTGCAGTACACAAATAAAGGCAGTGTAAGTCATCGAGATTTTCATTCAAAGGTCAATACACGAATTTGCATCAACAAGAGGGAAGACCTTCAGACAGTCGACCATAAAAAGACTACCAATAAGGTCATTAAAATCCCTATTTGTAGTGCATACCAATCGCAGAGTTTCTCTGTAACAGTCCCCTAGCTTCACGCTATTGGATTAGCAGAGAGGTTTCAAATTGGCCTAATGGAAAAGTCTGAAGAACTGTTGAGACGCTCGTGGTCTGTTCGTCGACAGTGTAGAGGCTAATTGACACTTTCGTCACAGAGAACTTCTTTATTTCTAAAAGAAAACCTTGAGCGAAAGAACCTGAATGAGAAACTCGCTGAGGGAAAGAAAAAGAGGCAGCGCAAAGAAGAGGAAGCGAACAATTTGAGCGCAAAACTACGTGTATCTTCCAAAGCTGTGCTAACCTTTCAAGATCTGTGTTACGATGTGCCTGTACCCTCAGGTCATCTGAGACTTTTGCACCAGATTTGCGGCTACGTACGTCCTGGTGAGCTTACAGCTTTGATGGTAAATGCATCCAGCTCTGGGTTTTCAAGATTTATCTGCGCTGACAATCGTTAAGGGTGCTAGCGGTGCGGGGAAAACAACGCTTCTCGATGTTCTAGCTGCGAGGAAGAATATTGGAATTATCTCTGGAGATGTTCTGCTTGACGGTGTTCATCCGGGCCCCGCCTTCCAACGAGGTACCGCCTACGCCGAGCAGATCGATGTCCATGAAGGCTCTCAAACAGTCCGGGAAGCCCTCAGATTTTCAGCTCAATTGCGACAGGTGTATAAAGTCCCTTTGGCCGAGAAGTATGAGTATGTGGAAGAAGTTATATCTCTCCTCGAGATGGAAAACATAGCGGATGCCGTTATTGGTGATTCCGAGATTGGCGGGCTGTCTGTCGAACAACGGAAGCGAATCACAATCGGTGTAGAACTGGCTGCAAAGCCAGAACTTCTCCTATTCCTCGATGAACCAACTACAGGGCTCGATAGCCAGTCTGCGTTCAATATTGTTCGCTTTCTGAAGAAGTTGTCCAACGCTGGTCAGGCAATTCTGTGCACAATCCATCAGCCCAACTCACTTGTCTTTGCCAGCTTTGACAGGCTACTTCTGTTGCAGAGCGGTGGTCACTGCGTATACTTTGGAGAGATTGGGGAAGATGCATCTACGCTTTGTGACTACTTTGCTCGCAATGGTGCAAAATGTCCCCTCGATGCCAATCCAGCAGAATGGATCCTGGATATAACTAACACCGGGTACACTCAATCGACTGCCAGCAATTGGGCCGACGTTTGGCGCAATTCAGTGGAGCTTGCGAGGATCAACGCAAATATTAGTCAAATCAAAAGAGACCGAAAGGACTCTGTATCTAGTCCGGTATCGAATTTTCGAGAACTAGAATATGCGACGCCTTTGTGGTATCAGGTAAAAGTAGTGGCTCGCAGAGCTAGTCTTGCATTCTGGAGGACACCGAATTACGGTAATACCACTACTTGCCCAAACCGGTTGAAAATATCTAAAATGACCAAACTGTATAGGTTTCACCCGATTCTTCAACCATGTCGCAATCGGCCTTCTTACCGGCATCGTATTCCTGCATCTTGGAGACTCACTAAAATCAGTCCAGTACCGAGTCTTTATTATCTTTCAAGTCACTATACTACCAGCCATCATAATGCCTCAAGTGGAAGCCAAATACGAGTCGTCACGATTGATCTTCTACCGAGAATCTGCAGCAAGGGCCTACAGACAATTGCCTTTCGCACTGTCAATGGTAATTGCTGAAATGCCGTATTCGGTTCTATGCGCCTTAGGCTTCTTTCTGCCACTGTTCTATATGCCTCGGTTCCAGTCCGCTCAAGCTGGATACCAGCTACTTATGATTTTCATCACCGAGGTGTTCTCAGTGACTCTTGGGCAGATGATGTCGGCACTGACCCCGAACAGCCTGGTTGCCATGCTGTTGAACCCCTTTCTGGGAATCACAATGGCGTTATTCTGTGGTAAATTGAAAGACATGAGTTCCAGACAATAGCTCTAGGACCTTGATAGCTAACACTTCTATAGGGGTAACGGTGCCGAAGCCACAAATCCCCAAATTCTGGAGAGACTGGCTCTACGAGCTCAATCCTTTCACTCGGATCAGCGGTATGATCGTTACAGAGTTGCACGGACGCGAAATTCGATGCGCAGAATCCGAGTTCGTCACCTTCAACCCTCCGCCTGCGCAGAACTGCGGCTCGTACATGGAAAAATATTTCCAGAATGGCGGTCTCGGATACCTTGCTCAAAATGCGACTAGCACGTGCCAATTCTGCAGTTACAAGACAGGTGAGGACTTCTACACGCCATTGGGACTATCCTACGACAATCGTTGGCGAGACTCGGGGATCTATGCCTCTTTTATTGCAAGCAATCTTGTTATTCTGTTCATTGCGGTGAGTAATTATTTTCCAAGAAAGGGTTATGTTTAAGCTGAAACTGACGGGATTAGTCTCGGTTCCTAAACTTCAACCGTCGATAGAATCCTTGGAACAACTTCCTACGACACAAATAATTATAGCTGCATGCAGTCTCAGACAACTGCGCGATTTATCTCATGAGTATAGACTTGGGAAGGTAACACACGTAATGATCGCTCAAGATTGCTTCGGATGGCGTAGATCATCAATGGGATCATCTATCGTTTTGACATGATGCATATTTCTTTCCTGTAGTGTCAAACTATTATTACAATTTTAAGATCGATTCCCGTTTTCAGCGCTACTCCCCATTTTTCGATACTTACAATTCTCGCTTGCCACTACGTGTTATTATGGTGTGATCTATACAACGGCATTGCCTGTTCGGGTGAACCCTCAAAACAGCCTTAACCCTAAACGGCAATGCGTGGACATTGCGAGGTGTTAGCTTTTCCACAGTACACATCTGTCCTGTGTTTCTATCATTTGTAAAGACCCGCATAATGAAACATTGTTTCTTAGATTACTATTATCACGTATCCTACCTCATTCTCTGCAACGATGTTCCCTCTATGGAAGATGTCCGCTCTCTTGGTGGTCTCCTTGACTCTTCACAAGCTCGTTACATTCATCCTAAACATTCGCCTCGCAAGGAAAACTGGTCTCCCATATGTCTTCAGTCCTATACATGAGCTTGAGAACTGGGCATACTTTACCAACGCTGTTTTCCGATGGAGGTACCATGACTACCTGCTCGAGGGCAATGGATGGCCGAGGTACGCACGGTACACGATCAAAGATTGGATGTATGAGGACAAATATCGAGCACATTCTGAGCTAGGAGACGTGTTCTTGGTCGTTGCCCCAGGGGGACTCGTGTGCTACACTGCGGATGCGAAGATGGCCATGGATATTTGCACAAGGCGAAAAGATTTTGTTAAGCCGCGCGAGAAGATGAGTCAGTCAAAAGTAGCCTCAGCTGTGACAGGTTTCTTGTAACTAACGCCGAGCCCTCTAGAGTTAATCGAGCCTTTTGGGCCAAACGTAGTTTCGAGTGAAGGCAACCTATGGAGAATGCACGTTCGAATCACCGCTCCCCCTTTCGGTGACGCAGCCAACCAGCTGGTTTGGTCCGAGACCCGCCGCCAGACCAAATTCCTCATGCAATCATGGGCTGAGAAGGGATCCGTCGCGATAAAGTCCGAGATCTATCTCTTGGGCATCAACGTTATGAGTTGTGCGGGATTCGGGCAGCAATTCGACTGGACGGATGATAAGCAAGCTCTACCGCCCGGCCACAGCTTGAGTCTGGTCGATGCCATTTTCCAGGTCATCATGTTCCTGCCGCATATCCTGCTCTTGCCAAAATGGCTGCTGAAGCGGTCGCCGTGGAAAGCTGGACATCAGGCTTATGCGGAATTCGCATCCTACATTGGCGAGTTCATCCAGGTTGAGAAGATACGAATAGCCGCGAATTCCGAGTACGAGAACAAAATGAAAGGCAACCTCCTGACAGCATTACTCAAAACCAACGCCGGCGAGGCCAAAGGCTCGAGTCTCTCTGGTGGCATGAACCGAGTGACGCTTACCGATGAAGAAGTTACCGGGAACATGTTCATGTTCCTCATGGCAGGTCAGTAAAACCCCCTTTCAAAGCACTTTTTCCTTCACCTCTATTATTGACACGCAGAATTGGGTGTACAATAGGCTACGACACAACCGCCAACTCGATAATCTACAGCTGCGTCAACCTAGTCCTCTATCCCGAAATCCAAGACCAAGTAATCTCCGAAATCGACCGCATCTACGCCGAAGCCAACGCGCAAGGCCGAACCGAACTCTCCTACACACAAGACTTTCCTAAATTCCGCTACATCCTCGCCTTCCTCGTAAGTTCTCCTCTCCCTTTTCCTCCCTTTCAAAATCCCCACGACCTCCAACCCTTTCCCCCCCCCGCTCCGGAACTAACCCACACCCCCCCCACCACCCCCAGTACGAAGTCCTCCGCATCTACCCCATCGTCCTCCCCATCGGCCGCATCACCCTCCACCCCCAACCCATCCTCCTCCCCACCCACACCGCCCTCCTCCCCGCCGATTGCGGCCTCATCGTCAACAACACCGCCATCCACCACAACGCGCGCTTCTGGCCCTCCCCCCACATCCTCTGTCCCACACGCTGGCTCTCCTCCCACCCAAATCTTTACGACCCCCTCTCTCCGCCGCCGCCTTCCCCGGAACCACCCGCCGACGACACGGACGCGCTACCAGGTAGTAGTACTCTGCCGGCGCTGCTGACACCACCAGCAAAAGGCACGTTCATGACCTTCTCCGAAGGCGCGCGCGCGTGTATGGGGAGGAATTTTGCGCAGGCGGAGTTTGTGTGTTTTTTCGCGGTTGTGTTGAGGAGGTATCGGTTGGAGCTGGGAGGCGGAGAGGGGGTGGGGATGGAAGGGGGGGCGGGGAAGGGGGGGGAAAGGAGGGAGGAGGTGGAGAAGAGGTTGAGGAGGAGGTGCGCGGGGAGTCCGGTTACGTTGGCGGTGGGGGAGGATGTTAGGGTGAGGTTGGTGGGGAGGGAGTAGGGAATAGGGGATAGGGGGTAGGGGGGCTTGGCATTTGGGGGCTTGGCATTTGGGGGCGAGATGATGAGGGAGGAAGGGGGGAGTTGAGGTTGAGTTTTGCGATTGCGACCTTTTGGGGCATTTTTAACGCCGGTCGGGCGGTGGTTTGGCTGGTATGATAGTAACCGGCTTACTGATTTCATGCCCAAATCAGAAAGTCGTATGTAGCCCAATGGAACACCGGTCCGAACCTGCACACAATATCTCGCCATTATGCCAGCTCGGCGCCTGTATGTTTGGGGAAGGGAGGATGTGGGTTGTTGGGGGGGGAGGGGGGAGATGGGGCTGTTCTGTAATGCAGGTACGCGGTTCGTTTCTGCCCGATAGGAAATGCGAGGTTAGGGTGGGTAGACTATGGTTTCGACTTTGGTGATGCCATTGATCGTCTGCAAACATGAAGCACAAATGTTCCGCCAAATCGAGAATATGACTTGATACCCAGACTCCCACCAACCATCTTCCTGCCGCCATTCGATTTCAATTCACAATTTCCCTGCCCTCAGCTCAATCCTCATAAACATCTCGCTCTGCATAAAATTCCCATTCGCCGCCACGCACTTCCACGGCCTTGTCGGATCCACCAGCGTAAGATCGTACCTGTGAAACAGCTATCTCTCCCCCCTTTCATATCAGCTCCATCCCATCATCACCAAGACCATAACGTCAGAAAGAGGAGGGAAAGACAACTCACCGTCGATAGCACCTTCCGCAGCTCCAACAGCGCCAGATTCCTCCCCAGACATTGGTATCTGCCGGATCCAAACAGCAGATCCGCGGACCGCTTCATGCGGACGAGGTCCTGGTCGCTGGAGTCGAGCCAGCGCTCGGGCCGGTACAGGTCAGCGTCAGCGCCGAAGACGGATTTGCTGCGCAGGACGCCCCAGGCGCAGGTGGCAATTTTGGTGCCGCCGGGGATGAAGCGGCCGTCGATGGTGTCGCCTCTGGGGGACAGGTATCAGTGAATGAAAGCGTGGTTTAGATATGTGGCCGGCGCGGGGACTTACTCGGGCGGGACGATCTTTTGGAGGAGGGCGAAGGAGGGCGGCCATATGCGCAATGACTCGCGGATGCATGCGAGCAGGTATGGCAGCTCTTGGCACTCGCGGTCTGTGGCGATTGGCTGCGTGAGCCGGCCAGCGGCTGCGGCATCGTGGAGCTCGCGGCGGAGTTTGGAACAGACCTGCGCGTTGGTCATGATAAAGAGAGTGGTGGCGCGGAGAGCCGTGACGGTTGTATCGGTTCCGGCCATGCTGTGGGGATGTTAACGACGGGGTCCTTCAGCTCGAGGGAAAGTGCTGACATTTGGAAAACGGCTTCGGTTTCGGCTTGTCTTTGGCTGAGGCCATGCTTTATGAATGATCCAAGCATATCCTGTTTCTCCTCTTTACCTTCACCGAAACGTTTTGAAACCAATCGCTTTGCAATACTAGGCACGAAGCAATTAGGACGGAGTAGATGGTCTGCAGGCAATACATACCCCATGAGCATTCCTACACCCGTCTTATCCTCTGCAGTCGGCATTACGAATTTGCTCACAAATGGCAGCCGAACGAATCTGTTCAGAGAAGGAAGTACCGCTGCCCACTCGAAGGCTGGGAGTGTCTGCTCTACAATGTGACAGTAGCCATTTATATCCTCATCCCTGATGGGTGTTAGTTGTTTACCTCGTTCACACTAGTATTCTCGTCCTGCTAGTGACCTCGTTTACTGGGCGAGACAAAGCTTCCTCCACCAAAGAAATGTCAAAGACCTAACCTTTCTAAGAACCCTAACGGAGCCCCAAAGGCTACGTCTGAAATAACATCCAAGGTGTAAAACTGCGCAATCCTGGCGAAATCTGCCTTTCTGAAAAACTTACCGGACGAAAGGTACTTTTCTTCGATAAGCTGTGTCAAATCGCGGGTACGGTCATCAACACTTTGCTCGAGGTACGGATTTTCCTTCCCAGAGTACTGACATATATTAGTGCCGCTAATTTCTCCACTACAGATGTATTCGTACACCAGACGACAATTTACTCCTTAGCTCTAGGTGACGCTCTTCGTTAACTTCGCTGAAGATATGGTTGACCTCCAAGTCGAATTGGGTACCCTGGTAAAAATCTCCCTTGGAATAGGGTGATCGAACAGCACTCATCCGAAGAAGCAGCTCCACATTGTCGGTCACAAGAGTATCCGGGCTGATTCGGGCAATGGAGCCTGCAAGCGAGTTAGAAGGAACTTTGGTCTTACGAGAAGAACAATAACAGTAGAAGTTTCCTCGTTAGAATCACAGAGTAGCTCACCGTACTGATCGCAAAGTTTCTTGAGCTCCCAGTGTGTGTTCTTGTGGTAACAACATTTCAGCATCCAAGCTTTTGAGGTTATCGCAAGAAGCGGTCCCTTGAAGTGCCTAAGCCGATAGATGCTACGGATGTAAGTGATTAGTGAAATGGTTGCGACGCAACTCAATATGATTCCAAGCAGCGATGGCATCGCCCGAAGTATTCCGCGTTCTTAGACTCAATTCTTTTGCTCCTGAATGGTTATCACGGCCTGGTGGATCAGAAAGCAGAAGGAAATCAGGACTACGAATTATCGCTTTCCAAGAATGACTGATGACACGACGAAAAGATAGCAGCCAGCGACTCTCTGTAAGGAAAGACCAGCGTGGAATAGGGCATTCGACTACCGCGGTTCTGGATCTGCCTTCTACCTAAACAACGGCAACTATTTTCACGCGGGCCGCTAGGCATTACCAACTGTATAAATCAGAATGTCAAGAAAGAGTAACATAAGTTCAAAAATGCTTTAACTATGTAGAGCAGGGGCCGTATGGAGCAGCAAATGTGATATAAGCGATCATCACTTCACCGGCGAAGCCAGAAGTGGAAGTCCGAAGAAAGCTTACCCCGGGACAAGCTGTTCTATACAGTACTCTTTCCAAAAATCAGCCAATACTTGAAATCTTGCGTAGTGGTTGGTCCAATATTCTATATCATATTGTGCGGAACATTGCATACACGAAATAAAGTGCTCTGCTAACTTTCTTCCTTCTCTTCCATCAGGCGTCACATCCTCTCTTCCACTATGGGCATCCTATCTGAATTACCCTTGCCAACATCCATTGATCTTGTTCTTCCGCCTGCGATCCTCAAAGCGCTAGCGGCTGCGAATCCTTATATAATTCTCATTAGTCTTCTTGCTTTGACCCTCGTTACTGTCTTTGGTCAATCTAAAAAGCGTCAAAAGATTGTTCCTGGTATACCAATAGTTGGTGGTAGCGACAAGGAAACTGTACTGCGGAATCGAACTAGATTCATCCACGATGGCAAAGCTATGCTCCTCGAAGGTTACCAGAAGGTAACCATTCATAGTCAATGCATTGAGCAAGAGAAGCATTAAGCCTGACGTATTCACAGCACAAAGACGGCTTCTTCTATATTCCAAGTATTCTGGGAGAGAGGCTTATGCTTCCGGTTCGATATCTGGAGGATTTGAAAACAGCTCCTATTGATAAAGTGGATTTTGTTGCGACTTTCCAAGAGGTAACGTTTACCACGTTCCTAAATTTGATTCTTCAGCTTTAAAGAACATTTCATGTCATTTGCTTCGTGGCGAGTGATTACACTAATGCGTTCTCAAAGATGTTTGAAGGAAAGTACACAACCATGGGCAGTCGGTCGACTTTGCACCCTCGCGTTGTCAAGGCACAGCTTAACCAACATCTATGTATGTCAGTCACATTGATGAAGCGTAATACTTTATTAAAAAATTTGTTTTGTAGTCGATGTCATGCCCGGGATTCAGGAGGAAATCAAAAACGCATTTGAACAAGACTTTCCGCCCTGCGAAGGTAACTCCAATCCAGGGCAGCTTCGCAGAAAACTTACTGTTCAACCAGACTGGACCGAGGTCCCGGTTGTGGGGCTGATCACGCAAATTGTTGCTCGAGTTTCCAGTCGCATGTTTGGCGGCACAGTCCTCAGCGAAAACAGAGAATGGGTAAAAGCCTCCATTGCCTTCGCAATCGACGGTTTCATTGGTGCTCAAGCCATAAAAAAGTACCCAGAGCCTCTGAAACCGATTGCCAAATATTTTATTCCTGCGATCCGGAACATCAAAAAACACTACAAGGCCGCCGAACGAGCCGCGATTCCGCTACTGGAGCAACGTGAACGCGAAGGAGAGAAAGCTCTTGATCTGCTATATTGGATGGCTGACCAGGCACAAGGTTCGGAAAAGGACAAGAAGTTCATTGCCGGAATTCTGCTCAAGGTTAGCTTCGCCGCGATCCACACGAGCGCCGCGGCTCCGTCGCAGCTAATCTTCGATCTGTGCGCTATGCCGGAGTATATCGAGCCTCTTCGGCGGGAAATGGAGACGGCAATGACACCGGACGGGGTGATTGACAAACAAGGCTTCGTGAAATTGGTCAAGCTTGACAGCATCATGAAGGAAAGCCAACGATTCAATCCGCTGCTTCTGAGTTAGTAGACCGTGATGTCTTTTCTTCCCCTTAAATTTTTCCAACCTCGATTTCCCCTTTCTAAATTAAAAATTGCATAACAGTAACCTTCGAACGCGTCGTCACCGAACCCTACACCCTCTCTGATGGCTTCACCATCCCCGCTAACACCACCATCGGCATCCCCACACAAGCCATAACCATGGATCCGGCCCTTTACCCCTCTCCAGAAATCTTTGACGGCTTGCGCTTCGAAAAAGTTCGTCAGAACAATCCCCAGAATGCCGGGAAAGCCATGTACGCTGCCTCGAATCATCAGAGCATGGCCTTTGGGTATGGGAGACATGCGTGCCCGGGCAGGTTCTTTGCGAGCAATGAGATCAAGGCGATCATGGTGTATTTGCTGATGACTTATGATATGAAGTTCCAAGAGGGGCAAAAGAGGCCGGAGAGTGGGTTGTTCGAGACGCAGAATTTGCCAAACCATGAGGCAACGGTTTTATTCAAGAAAAGGAGAGTTTAAGGGATCCGATGTTAGGTTTGGGGTGGGGGCTGGGGTCAGAAATTAATGTTACAATTCAGCGGTCTGCTGTTTCTTCCTCTTGTGCTTCGAGATTGCCAACATGATGAACAGCATGCCACTTACGGTAACGTAGCATGTTAGCTCTGTATATACAACACTCATCATCAGCGGCGAAACAGTGCGTCTGTTTTGTAGAGCGCCTTATCACGCGTTGATGTCACCTCGGCAGGTTTCCCAACCATCTCCTAAGCCCGTATCAAGGTTGAAAGGAGGAGATGCTGCGCGTTCATGACGGACCGGGTAAACTGTGCGGAGAAAACGTTATTGGCGCTCGTGCGTTCAGGAAATGAGGAACGGAACAGTTCTTAGAGATCGTCCCTATAGAGTTTGCATCATTGGCCTGGGAGATACTGACAGAAGATGTGTCTGCTTGCCGCATTTTCCGTTCTAACCTTAGTTGAACCCCCCTCTAGCGAATAAGAGGCCTAACCAGTCAGATCTGAGGCTCTGGATCCAATCCCTCGGAGCCTTTGACACCCGGTAATAGACTACCGTACTTAATAGCACAGGACCACTGTGGCGCCAGTCGGCGCCACAGTGGTCCTGTGGCTGGCTGAACCTTCAAGTCCCAAAGCGAGACTGAGTTGTTCCGCCAGAGATCGAGCTAAGCCGAAGAAAGATCGATCGCGCGCTTAGCGCGTAGCCCTAAATAAGCGGAGCCCGAATTGAGCGATACTCAAATCTACTGAGTACTCGCAGAGCTTTTTTCGACAAAGCTAGCGACGCATTCAATAACGGTACTGGGAGACTCCAGGAGATTGCACATATCACTTTTTGTATTTCTCTTCGTCCTTACGCTACGCAGTAGGTAGCTGAGCCAGTCGGGCTGGGTGAAATACATGAGGAGTTGAACATTATCCGTGGTTCATCTCAAGACTAAACCTGGCATTCCAGATCGAGATCAGGAGAGCATGTTCGTGGCGCTATCGTGAACGCCATAGTATGCAAGGAAGAAAATGGAAGTAAAGCTTGGTGGTACCTACGTACCGTGCTGCTTATCCTTCTGATTGGGTTGTTACTTTCCCCCGGAACCCGAGACTGCTTGAGAGGCTCCGCTAGCAAGCGACCAAGGTGCTGAACTAACGCATTCTAGAACTTGAGTAAGACTACAAGAACGATATCAAATAATAGTGACCAGTCTCACCGTACCGTCGCTCCAAATCACAGCATCAAGGCCTTATCCGGGGATCGCCTGAATAAAATCATGCTCTGCTCTGCATTCTCGCTTTCTTCTCTTCACCTTCCGTTGTCTTGATCTTACAGTATAAGTCTTTCCAATAAACAAGCTGCTATTGATATCATTCCCTTCCAACATGTTTTTTCAAGCACTCATCACCGCCTTCTATGGCCTCTCTGCCATCGCTCCTGCTCTTGCTATCCCAGCTGCAGCTCCTGCCTCTACTTCTCCAAGTCCAGCTACAGCTCCTAGCTGCAACGCAGATAGCTGCGTTCGTGCGTTTAGGGCGGCATTACCTTCAACGAGACAAGCTGACGCCTCTAGTTACTGTAGCTCCTACCTTAGTATAAGCGTAGCAGCCGTTACCCAGTATACGACGACCACAACGACCACCACTTTCACTGCTCCAACGGAGAAGATCACTGCGTCAACCACAGCCACTGAGACAGACACAACGTAGGAGCTTCGGACCCTTCGCTGTAAATTTCTTGTGTTAACCAGACTATAGCTCGATCGCAACGACGACCACCACCACGACGTTCCTTTTCCCTATTATAGACAGAAATAAGCGACAGCCATCGGCTATCACGACTGGTAGTGTGCCTGCTAAGACCTTCCCCGCCTATGCATCACAGTGCTCTCAGCTTGGCACCACTAGCGAAGCTGCGCGCGTGTCCAGTGCTTGCTCTTGCCTGCTTGGGACCCGGTCAACCACAACAGCCACTGTGATCTCTACCATCACCGCAAAAACCACTTCGGTACGTATAATCTCTCAGCTAGTAAAGACTTTGACTGGTCTCTTTCTCATTGCTAATCATGATATCTGAACAGATGACCACCAGCATCCCTACAACCACCACAGCCACAACCGTGATTACCAGTACCCTCGATCATCAATACCATTGTTGTCTCGCTAATATTATTGTCTGATTTACAGTAATGCCGCAATGTCATATATCCGATGGCTCGCAGCTTTTTTGATGTCATATTTACAGACATCGGCGGGAATTGTCCATGATATGCATTGGCCAAACCTATGATCTGGCTTCCTATACTTCTGTAACTATTTTCAGAGACGTTAATGTATATACTGCTCAAGACTCATATCTAAAACCCTCTCATTCGCCCTTACTAAACCCCTTTCCAACAGAAACCCTCACCATCCGGCCGATTGTTAAAGAAATAGTCTCAATTGAACAATATAAACTCAAATTTGCGTATCAGCAACTGAGAACAAAGCGAAGCTCAAATATCATCATCAATACGATTAGTCGTTCTCAGTAGCCAGCGGTAGAGTCGTTTTAGATATGGGAGGGGCGAGCAAGAGGGCATCCCTGAGCCCCAAACACTAACGCCAAACCAGTAGCAACAAAACCACCGCCCCCCACCCCATCCCCAACCTCCGGCCCCTTCCCCACCTATCACAGCCCCCTGCATCTACCGCTCGGCCGACCCCAAGGAGTTTGCGCTCTCGGAGCAAAGGCTTAGACGGTGGGGAAGGGGAGGGTCTACCGGGGCATGAAACGGTGAGGGGGTTTGGGCAGGAAGGGATAGAGAGGATGTGGGGGGTGGGGGGGGTGGGATGGTTGGGTGGGGTTTCTTGAAATACGAGGTCATATGGGGCATTTTTGGTAGGTAGGTTGAAGCTGGATAGGAGTCTATCTAGGAGCGAGCAGGTAAAACTCTACTAGCGGGCCCCAGCCCTATCGGCCCTATGTAGGTGGAGATTACCATCTCTCCTATTTCCAACAGGGTTATGGGACTGTGGAGGGGGTTGTGAGGGGGACGTGCAGGGTTAGTGATGAGGATATTGAGACGATACGGGAGAGACTGGCTGCTGAGACGTCTTTGCTATGAGATTGTGGAAAATGCAATGCCGGGCTTGTATCATTGTCGGCGTTTTGTGGTCCAATAGCTCCATTTTCGGAAGTCACAATGGAGCAAGCACGACCGATTCAACGAGCCTTAAAATCTGCACTTGGAGGTACATGGATGTGTAAGTAGAGAAGAAAGTACAGGTCTCCGAACACCATTGCTTGTATCTGCAAGGCCTACTACCAGTGCAAGCGCCCTCGGAATCTTTTTAATAAACGTTGTTGCTCATCGAGACACCAAAAGGTGCTCTCAACGAGCTCAGCATTCCAATCTGAAACGAGCGTTAATCGAGGATCTTTACCAATTGGTTAAAATCCCGGATGATAGGTAGATGTCCTCGATTGGCCAACTAGAAGGACGATGATAGAGGGTCGTCGGCTTCCTTCAGGCATGGCTTTTGCTATACGCTTACTGTACGTACACGTGCAGATAGTAGAGTTGGTTGTACAGAGAAGTATCATTGACCTTTTTTGTAGATTCCAGGAACCGATAAGGTAGCTGAGGACCATACCTCCATAATGATAACTAGACGTCATTGTTAATTGGATAGTATGGCATATCCCTGCCCGCCCTGTAGGGCGAAAAGCTACCCGCATTTAGCCTCCGTACGGTAATAAATAATCCACTCCAACCTCTCTCTCTCTCCAAGAAGCACAAAGATGGACAGAGCTACTCTCTTTGAGACTGCCCTCTATGTATATTTCTGTGTACTGGGTTGAAGGTAAATTTTGTGTCCTATGACTACAACAAACATCACACTGATCCATACTTTGCGCGGGCGCAATGTGCAAGTTTGCCCGACTCAACTGAGACGCCGGTCATCACAGTAGAGCTACCAGCACTTCCACTTGCGGAGGAGGATGGGAAGAAGTAGTCTAACCGAAGGCCGTGGCTGCTTTTCTGACCACTTTAGAACGCTGTAGGAGGCCTCAGTAATATGTGGCTGAATACTAAGGCACTGAATCAGCTCAAGCCTCGGAGATTCCTTGGGACCTGTGCCAACGTTGGCTGCCGAGCCTAATTCGAAGCAGTTCTACTTGTATCTGACTTGAGTCGACAGTTGTTGTTCTGCTGCTTCGCCATATGAAGATGGAATAGATGTGTTACCAGGTGGCTCCAGCCCTCCGTGAGAGCGGGCAAGCCTGCTGAGGTAGTAGAAACAAATTCTTCGTGGCCGTCCTTTCTCAATACGTCGAGGCGGGGCATGCCTTCTTGATTATATTATCAGGGCGGTATCCCATGTGGTTGTTCCTGTCTGTACTTGTGGGCTCCCATGGCTGCTTCCCCCGGCAAAGGCGTTCTTCCTGATTTATCAACGGAGCATTCCCTTCCCTTTCTATGAGCTCTAGCTACTCCATCCTACTGACAAAAGTCTTGAATGATTCATGGATGCCTCACCCACCATTAAATCCCCGACTGTTGCATAATCTGGTTCCCAGAGCTTTTTCGTTCTGCTGTGGCGCGTTTATCGTTGGCAGCACATGTCGTCGTTGCATTGCTCCATTACAGCAAGGAACGGAAACTGCTGCTTCTCTCCCAATCTAATGGTGGTTCGGAAATTCTAAGCCAGCAACGCCTTGCCTGTTCTGTCGTCGTATCGGTGGGTACGATCTGGCTAGCAAATAAGGCAGTCCTTCTACCCCCACTGTTGTCTTCTGCTCATACGAGCACAACTTATCTTCCTGCTGAGTTGACTGTCGGAGGTGAGTCGAAGGTCTCAGCATCCTCACCTGCAAATCTGACTTCTTCCTTAGCAAACAAGGTTATTTGTCAAGATAAGGTTTTTGGGTGGTGCACATTCAACCGTCAGTGGTGATGAATGAAACCCAAACGACAAGTTCGCTCCCACCCACATCAACAGCCCTTATTACACCACCAGCATGGACAACTCCACCCACAAGTTCTACTGGCCCCATTCGACCGCTTGATCGGAGTGCTTCGGAAACAAGGCGAAACCAGGTAATGCAATCACGTCAGAAAATGGCAGCTCAAGATACCATAGCATTTGCTGACTGTAGCAGAGTACAGATCGAGTCCGAGCACCACAAATCCAGAGGAGCCTTGTACGTTGATCCTTCTGCGTCAAACAATTCGGTCAAGAGATGACATACTTATGGAAGTAGAGCTTGAATAAACTAGATAGTAAACTTCGTACCAAGTTTCAACTCACATCACGGTCGCCATCGACGGATATTGCCTTACGTGAGGAGGAGCCACCAACATTTCTAGGACGCTACAAAGCACCAAAGCTAAATCGACGCTGCATATCTCTTCCTTCCATCAACGAGTCATCCAGAGATACTGTTGAACCTCTATACATCCAGATTCATGGACAGGACCATCAACTTAATTTCTCTAACCTCAACCGTTCCTTTTCCATACGCCGAGTTGGAAAAATCGATACAATGAGCCACTCCAAACAGCCATGGTTTACGCCAAGTCAAATCTTCCGAGCTCAGCGATCACAAATGTCGACTAGCATTGCCGGCGAGTGTGGTAGCGAGGTTGGGGCCCCTCTAGTTGCTACAACTGGGAAACTGAACGATGGCGAGGTTCCTGTGAGAGATGATAGATCGTCTTTTCACTCGCGCCCAGGCGCTCGCGGCCAGCCAAGGGGCTTAAAACGGCTCTGGTATAAGACTGTTGAGCGAGTCATCGACTGGGCCGAACGCGTCCACCTCCTCCGCCGTCGTGATCGGCGTGGTTGAATCTCCCGTTTGGAGTTATGGAACAGCGGGATTACCCATGTATTGCAGTCCAAGAGTGTTCTCCTTTGCAATAATATACCAATCTGGACTGACGGACGAGATTCAATTTTGCTGACCTGCATTACTGTTTTATAGATTACTATCACCACGACACATATACGACTAACATGATCCAACACAGCATCAGATACCCAAGTTTGATACATAACGGAAAGTTTTTCCATTACCTTTTCCTTCCAGAGTCACAAATTTCAAGTCATCCTTCTTATCGTCAATCATCCTTCGTACTTCTCTTTATTTCGAGGGTCTTTGGATGCAAGTCCCAACTCCTCTGCTCTCTCTACGCTAACCCAATCATTTTTACCACCCCCGTTTCTGTGCTTGTCATGGAAGTGGGTATTCTTGTAATGTTGCGTCAGATTATCCCTTCTTCCCACGAAAGGCGCTTTATCTAACCCCTTCTTGCAGTTAGGGATTAGACATGGGTACACGGGCTTCTCAACCGGCGATGGACATTTTATCCCTCTCCTCACAGCATCCTCCATTACGTTCTTGGTATGCTGTTCCGTTATTAGATGTCGCTTTAGATGTTCCGGCCGCTTGAATGCAACGCGCTTGGTAGCTGTACTGCATGTCAAGCAGGGATTGGTGTCGATACTCTCGATCTTCCTAATATCGCACATTGGAAATTGTAAGGCTGCCCTGTTCTCGGTTCTCCATCCCGATAATCTACCAACCTTACGAAGTCTAGTAAATCCACGGCTTCTGAGTGTGGGTGTGTTTACCATATCCGATGTCTTGTATCTCGAGATTGTCGGACTGCAATCTGGTGAAACGTCGCTATAAGGGCTCAACATCTCGAAGGATGCATGCTGTGGTGGGAGTTGTTCGAGTTTTATCGGTGAACCTAATTGCTGTGTAGGAGACCCTGGCGGACTTGAGAACATGAATGTGTGCGAGGGATCGACGGTTTCTGGTGATACCAGATGAGTGGACCAGTCAGTATCACTTGAGTAATTCTGGCTGTAATCAACGTCAGGGTCCGGGAAAGAGGTGTCGAGGCGTGTCGTTGCATTAAAATGTGGGATAGCTTCGACGTTTATAGGCGTAGCTTGCTCGAACGGAGATATTTGTCCATCTTGGAGGTCTTGAGAGATCAAATCTGTCGATAGGCTAGTGGATATACCGGGCATCGTCATCAAGAGCCCTTCATTGAGGACACCAGATGTGGGGTCGTTGGAGAAAGACGGCGATGAATTCGCGCACAGGTAAGACACATCAGGCAAGAGACATCCAAAAGCAGAGGACTGATCTAAGTCTGTTGAAATGCTTGATTCTTTGTATTGCAACGACTCATTCGGCGAGGAGTCTGACACCATTTGAGGCTGGAAAGTATTGTATGCTATAGAATGGTGTCGGGACGACGAAGCCGATGTCGATGATGTTGGTGTCGGAAGCTCGCTGAAAGAGCTGTAGTCTGATGTTGAGAAAGATCCTGATGGGAAGTGTCCAGAAGAATCGCAGATCACCAACGAATGTCTTCTAGAGGTGGCAGATCGCGGTGGGGTCATATAACCGTCCAAGAAGTTGGGCATGGAGGAGGAACACTCTTGTAGGGCATCACGGTATTTCGAGGATAGATCCATCGTTTGGGACATCTGGGGGTAGTTTGCAACACTCGAGGCTTTCTTCGAACTCCAAAATTAGGCTCCCGTGGAAAGGGGGAACAGAATCTAAAATCATTATAAGCACAATCTTGGAACTATGTCGAAGGCCTGGATCTGAACCTAGCGAGGACGCAGTCGGAGATGTACAATCAATCAGGCTGTCGTCAAGAGTAAGATCATCGAAGGGTTGTCGTGGTTTTGTTGGAGGAAGGTGATTGCTAGGCGTTGACCTTTTAAGATCTTTCGTTTCCCGGCTAATCTCTAGTATTCATAGCCACAATAGCAAAGCAAGGTGGATGGAATGCTGTAAAATTGAGCAGCCTCGACAAATGTTTCAGTCAGTATCGACGCTCGGAAAATCACCTTCGCCATGGAATGCCTAGGTAGTCCAGCAAACGTTCACCCAATCTTCTACAATGACTATAGGATCTTTCGGTACATAGCTATTTCCTCCTTACCGATGCGGGATGAGCGGGTGTGGGGAAGCTACAGGGTCTCTATAAAGCTATCTATTGGGCGCTGGCAGAGTTGTCTGACCTGCATCTGCATCTGCATCTGCATTGGTATCCGGGCGGTATGCCAGGAAGAGCCTCGTTCAAGTTGGCCAATGATGAGCAGATCCAGCTGCTGCGTATACTCGGAGAATTACGGTTCTAATGATTACTTACCGGGAGAAAATGGTGATTTCTGATCGATCGAGGGGAGAATCTGATAGACCCGCAGCCCCGGACGACGCATTTGGAAGGCAGGAAAGAACAATCAGTCACGGGGAAAACCGTTAGATCGATCGCCACTGCAGCAGCGCCCTGCACGTAACGCGCCCCACCTTAGTGCTGAAACAACAAGCCGCAAGGAATGCGATAAAACAGCTTGGCATGGAGAAGTCTATCTTTGCCATGGCTCATTAGCTTGGCTTCAGTCGAGTCAATTTTCTCAGATCGGAATGGTCCCAAGATCATGAGCGACGAGTAGCAAAGTATAGCCGGGGATCTGAAATATGCATCGTCAAATCCTGCTCGGTAGAGCATCATCGACCGCCCCTTGAGACCCTGAGTGGAGAGACCAGACCTGGGATCTACATGCATGAGCAAGCCTCTGTCAAACTCTACCTTTAAGCATCATCTGTCTCCACCAGCTTTGAACGTGCACTCTGTTGGGGGCGGTTTACTTCTCTTTGATATTGAACTCATACGTTGGTCGTTGTTTGGGACTTTCCCAATCGGTCGGGCTCTGGATATCTCTAGCACCTACTTTGTATGTCTCTCTCTCTCAGCCTTTCACAATGTAAGTCCTAATAATATAGAGCGAACTACTAACTACCGCAGATGGAGGGATAACTCCGCTTTTAACGCTACCGAATACCGGTCTTGGAGACACCCCACGACACGATTGGATCAACCATCGAAGCCTGGCAGCAAGTCAAGTGTCCTCTGGTGGATTCGGTTGTTCCCAAGGCTATGGGAACCAGCACATACATGATTCACTCAATTTGAAGCCTGGCGGATGTCTAAAGCGACAAATCAACGTGCTGCTTATTAGGCAAACTAGCTGTTCATTGGCTAGAGCATGCAGGTGTAAAGTCGCACACGGACCGCAGGCTTTTATATAGCTTCACGGAGATGTCGGACTGTGGTGTCACCTCACAAGGCTTGATTCTTCCTGCAACTAGACAGCATCAAAGTTGAGGCCGTGACAGCTCCACCAAAAGCTTTGGTGGAGCTCCAGGTTAGCCGGTATCGCTCTGACGTATGATTGGTCCAGCTATCAGGCAAGTCAGAGTTATTTCCCTCATGGCTCTAGTATTTGACTCTCACCACCATGCGCAATAACGACGACGCAAGTTTTACGACCCGCCAACAAGAACCATAGATGCGCCCTATGGTGGATCACAATAGGTATCTTTCACAGCTATTGGGTTCGGATTTCGATTCTAGCCATCGTATACTACTCCTGTCACACAGGATCAAGAGCAAACCTTGCGAATTCCTTCAAAAGATATTAACTTGATTCTGTCACTTCGAGTTCCTCCTGGGCTTTTGAACACGAGATAATTACTCAATCACTTGCTAGCATGAAACTTCAGATAAACGTTGCAATTATATTTGTTCCAACTCTTCGATGATCGACTCGCATTGCAAGTTGCATCGACGAATCTCCACGGCTAACGCTTCCCTGGTTCATGGCGTACGTGCGTTTTCGATACTTTAGCCTCAAATGATGCTTCAAGGTCCATTCTCTCCCAAAAGCCAGGTTAGAAGAAAAGGCTGTACTACTTCATAGTCTCTAGACGTACCATGTACTCTCGTCAAAGCTGACCGTTTGGCTTACTGTCACCGCTGCGCTTGTATTGCAAGGAATTTGTTGGTAGCCACGTCGCTAACTAACAACCTACAATGAAGATCAGCGAGCTGGTTGATCATGGTATCACTTCCAAGGCTCCGTTGGCACACACAGAAACATCGTATTCCGGCAGCATCCGCGGCATTGCGCTATGCACTATGCATTATGTACGATATTTCAAGATCTTCCGCAGTTAGTGAGTTAGCTCGAAGGACTCTATATTCCCTGGTGCCGCTCCGTGCCCCTCGTGTTCAGGCACATCCATGATATCATGCGATCACACTCAACAAGAATATGTATTTCGTGGCTGGGCCTGGGATTGATGACAGTTTTATCCATCTATTCAGCGGTGAGAGCCGGGTTCTCATCCGCGTCGGAGTCCTTGCGTCAAAGTCCTCGCGTCGAGCCTTGAGGATGGACAAGGGCATCATCTCAAAGACGCTACATGCCGATACGACACAGTACTTGGGGGAATCCTGCCCAAGGATACTCTGCAACAATTTTAGCAAGTCCATGAGACTGGAAGGCAGCGTTGACTAGTGCTGACGATGTGTAGCTGAGGTTCACATCTTAGGACAACTACGAGGAGCCAGTTTTTGACGATAGTGCCTCCAAGAAGACACACAACCAAGTCTAAATACCTTGATAATACACTCCGATCCTCGAAATCTGCCTAGATCATTGATATGCATAGTTTCCCCAGGACGAGCCACTTATGGATCGTGTCGACGATCAAGGCGCGGCCAAGTAGCTTATTGGTCACCTTCAGCATTTCCAAAATGACGACTCAGGACTTAGAGCTGTACTTATTCAAGTCGTATTGGAGTTCCCGACGTAGAAACAAAGCAAAGCAATCAGCCTCGGAGTCTTGAAACTACTCGATGTCACTAAGGTTGCTCGACTTTTGGTTCTATAAGCGTGTCCTCGAGGATCTTGAGTGCGACCCAAAGTCGTGGGGGTTTCAATCGTTCCAAATCCTCTGAGGCATTTTTCGACAACAACTTTGTAACCGGGTTCAGGCTCCAGTCTACGTGGCGATTTGACCATGGGGGCGCAACTACGAGTTCCGTCTCTAACATTTGGAACGGTTGGTTGGTCTCATCTTGACCTGAACGAAGACAACGATTGGTCGTTAAATAAGGGATCAATAAACCTCCTTATTCGGGAGACTGTGTTGCAAATAAGTATGACAAACCCCATGCACGCTCCTGCTACTGGATGATATCACCGGACTGCATCGTACAAGGTGTCCAAAGTCAAAACTCTCAACACCACCATATTCTCATCCGATGCCCAAATATTAATGCAACCATGTCCAGAAAACCTTGCGACAGAGCAACGATATTATGCAACAACCATTTTGCCTTGCCCAAAGCGCCAAGCAAAGACATCAATCCTGCACTCTGTCTTTGCTCTTCTCCTTTACCTGCTCTGGGAGTCGTCCACCTCTTCAGCGAGGGACAATCTAGTCGCCATTAAGCTCCTATGGCTTACAAAGAAGCCGAACTGCCATCTCGAGCTGAGGCAAAGCAATTGGTGCTTGGCAGAATACCCAAGCATGGAACCACCTGCGTTCTTGGATCAAGCACGGGTAAGAGGAGATTATACTCGACATTGTTGAAATATGCTATAGATATCTGAATAGGATTGTTCCAACGTGTGTTCACATCTTGGCCGATTCGTCAACCAACAGACATCAGACATCTGGCGATGCTTGCCACCCAGATTCGGATGGATACAAGACTATGTAATTGGACACGGAGAGGTCGAAGCGGAGCGTATTGGGTCCTGGCATGTCCTTCAAAGAGGATACCTCGTCACCGTTGCATAGAGATGGTGTAACGTGTATAAATAACGCGTCTTCCATCTACAAGAGTGACTTACTGAGAACGGATGTTTCTGCACTCATCTTCGGTGCTCCCGTCTGTCCCTTGCGAATCCAAAAATCCAGTGATTTCCAATCCCCGTTCACTCATCACGAAGGCAAAACCCCACTTTGCTAGAGCCGAAGACCCAACAAAAGATTTCCACGCTGTTAGAGCCAGCTGCTTCGCTATGTAGATTACATACTACCACCATCCTCACCACACAACTCCCCACCAACATATATTCCTTTCATTTCACTCCAAACCCAGCATTATATTCATCCCACTCTCCAACCCAGCCATCCCCCCTCCCTCCCTCCCTCCCTTCTTCAAAACCAGCACAACCGCTCCTAACCAGCAAGGCAGATGTTTGCATCAGATCTCATGGCTGTCTCGTAGCGAGCTATGTTGAACTGTAAAGGATGGGATGGGGGGGGGGGAGAATAGCGACTTTCTGACTCTGGTAATTCGAGCAACGGATGTTTTTTCTGGCTATCAATTTCACCCAAGCCTCGGCCTGTCTGTCGTTCCGCGTCTTGCGGACTCGTGTGAAGGACGTTGGGGTTGTGTTTTGTTGGACTTCTTGCGCCCGCCTACTGTATATCGTTACGTGCGTGCGGGAGGAAAGATGAGGGGTTGTGGAAAGTTGGGAAAATTGTGTCGTGAAGGCTGTTACGGGATGGAGATTGTTGAGGTGTGTAGATTTGGGGGTTGAGTTAGGAATGTAAACAGTTCCAATTTTTTTTCTGGGTGCGGGATATTTTTTGGCTCTGACTGTTTGTTTCCCTTTCACGGGAGGGAGATCCGGCCTACAGTCAAGTAAACCCTGCGACATTGGTATCATACCTACAGCTAAGGAGATATCCAAACAGGAAGCGTTTACATTTACATTTCAAAACACCTAGTCGAAGCTCTAAAAGCAGTATAGTACAGCCACAGATATAGCCTTTGAACCCGGACCTGTGGGATATCACTTCGCTTCCATGAAAACCTCAGAGTAAAAAACCCCCGTTTTTGACTCGCAAGAAACCAAGCCCAAAGGATGAGAAACACCGTCCATGCATCCAGCCCCCTTTTTCATCCCCATTATGCTTCCGCATTATTCATAAACCCCCATAAACCCCCCTCATCACCCCAATATCCCATTCTCTTTTCTTGCCCCCTAACCCAGCCCAAAACCCACCTTACTGCATCCCACCCATTCCATTCATCCCGCCATTCATCCCCCCAGCGCCCATCTGGTTCATCTGCGCCATCATCGCCTGCTGCTGCTGGCTAAATTGCTGCGCCGCCGCCGCCTGCTGCTGCTGCTTCTGCATTGCGATGACTCTCTGCTGGCGCATCTGCTGCTGCGCGACCGCCTGCGCTTGCTGCTTCGCCTGCTGGACCTTCTCGGGTGGGATGTTCGGCCCGTAGTGCTCCTGCAGCTTCTGTATCTGTGACTGGTATAATTTTTGCTGCATGTTGACGAAATAGGCCTGCGCAGGGTGGGGAGCGGCGGGGTTGCGGGCTTGTTGGTTGGGTTGCTGGTTGGGATTTTGACCAGGGTGTCCTGGTTGGCCGGGGTGCGGTTGGTTGGGGTGGGACGGGGAGGCGCCGTTGGCGATTTGGGCGCCGTGGCCCATTTGTTGGTGGTGGTTGCGGAGTTGTTGTTGGTAGGCTTCGTAGCTTCTTTGGCTAGCCAGTTGTTGCATGCTGACCATTGGCGGTTGGCGGTCGGGAGACATTTGATTTGGCGAGGAATTTTGGAGTCTTTGCTGGTGCAGCTGTTGTTGCTGTAGGAAATAAGCCTGGGTCTGGCGGTTTGCCATGAGTTGCTGTTGCTGTTCTCGAGTTAGTTGGCCGGAGCCCATCAAGTGTTGTGCTGCCATGGTATTTTGGGCCAAGGTAGGAGTTTGTGTCATGGAATTAGGAGGACTTGCGTGCCCCATTCTCGATGTCGGAGTAGCATGGTTCATGACTGGTGTCGCGTTTTGCATGCTTGGTGTCCCGTTCATCTGTGGGGTGCCTCTACGGCTAATTGGCTGCTGACTTCGCTGATGTACCATTGCTGCTCCTCCGACAGGATGACCAGGCTGTAGGGCCGAGGGAGGTCGTGCTGGACTGCTCGTATTGCCTTGACCGGAAGAAGTGACATTCATTGGGACGCTCTGTCCAGGATGGCTAACCATAACATTACCAACTACGGGCGATGAGTTGCTATGTGGCGTCATGTTTCGCACTATGGGCGATGAATGGTGAGGCTGCGAGGCTGGTACCATATGTATCTGACCGTTCGGTAGCATGCCATTGGATACCGGAGGATTAGCATGCTGGTTCTGCCTAGCTTCAAGTGCCTGTGCATTCTGCAAAGCTGCCGCGTTTGCTTGGTTTTGAGCTGCTTGTCTCTGGGTGTTTTGTTGATAGTTGCGGATTTGGAGTTCCCTCGCAGCATGATCCGCAAGTTTCTTTTCTTGCGTTTGTCTCACCTCTCGCTCCTGCTGTTCGTGCTTAGCTTTCGCGGCTGCTTGCTGGACCTGTATCTGGTGTTTGGCTTCCTTCTCCCGTTCGGCTCTTTCCGCGTGAGAGAGTTTGATTGCTTCCAGAGTTTTAAATCTCTCGAAACGTAGTTCGAACGATGCAGCTCCGGCCTCGCCATCAGATGTTTTAGACTTGCCACCAGTAGCATTAGACGCGGAAAGCGCCAGTCTTTCGTCCATGATCAACATGAAGCGTTGTTCTTGTGCCGCGAGAGCCTCATCAGCAGCCAGTTCAGCAACAGTTCTCTTCCGGGTTTTGGGAGCAGGGTAATCTTCACGGTGACGCGGATCAGTCAGGGACTGCAATACTTTCTGCGCGTCTTGTAGATTATCAACAGGCTCCAGATACAGTGGAGGAGCGGTTGCTTGAACAGCTTTACTCTCGAAGGAGCGGATATCCTTTTCCCCAATAAGCATTTTCTGTTTCTTCGCAGGAGGCCCAGAAGTGGACGGCGTAGGCGGTATGGCAGATAATGGGGTAGGAGGTTGTGGCATGGTTGCAGATGATGGTGTGCGATTGATGTTGCTGTGTTGTGGTAGTTTTCGATTACTGGATCGAGGATCAGGCGTGTTGGCAAAGACTAACACTTCCTCATCTAAAGACAGAGGTGTGGGGAAGAGGACGACAGTGAATATTTTAGGTGCCTTCACAACGGAATCTCCGCTTGACTTTTGGTTGTGATCCGAGGCATCTGTCGCTGGATTGTTCGAAGTGTCTGCTGCGCCTGATTCACGGCTTGGGCCACCGACTTCAGGATTAGGAGCATTCACACGTGGATACGGCACGTATGGTGAGGGTGTGAGATACGGGTTATAGTTGTGGACGGAGAAAGGTACATTTCTGTCTGTGCCTGAAGAGTCCGTAGAAGCCTGGGAGATTACTGCGGCGCTTTTATGATCATGTACTTGTACAATAAGACATCCTGGGTACGCCTGGGTTAGTATATAGACTCTTGGTCCTTCATAGCGCCCATACCTTCATAAAATTTGATGCTGGCATACAGCAGCTCAGGCACTAAGTCATGTGGTATAGTTCGAGTCTTTATATGTTCCAAAATAGCCTTCATCTCTGAGCTGTATGAATAAGTATCATCCCCTTGTTCGAATCGGAAATGAGTCGGATAAAGGTGGAGAACGAGCGATGGAGGTTTGTTCTGGTATCTCTTAAGGATGTTGCCTTCGGTTTTGGCTACACACGGGAAGTCTCAGTAATCATATCTGGGCCACACTGTGGGATAGCCAGAGACATACCATATGGTTCAGCCATTCTCTTCAGTGACTTTCGATCCAGATGATTGTCGGCTTGTGCAGCCTTACCACTTCTGTTCTGCCGCCCTTGGATATCTCCAGGTTTCTGTGAATCTCGCCTCCGATTGCTAAGGCGGGGCGCTACCCCATTCACATTGCCATTCATGCCACTTGCCGCGCCCGCACCCGGGGGATGCTTGAAACCCGACGGGGGCCTTTTTGAACCGAGAGATGGAGAAGGTGAAGACTGTGAAGATCTAGCACCATTGACGGATGTCTGGACCGTTGGAGGAGGTGGGCGCTTCATCTTTTGGTGGGGCGGGGCAGGTTTGGTTGCGATTGCAGTAGCCATTCTTCTTACTTTCTCTTAATTCTAGGCTTGTAGGAGCCTTCAGTCCGTCCCTCACGGTTTCAGTTGTAACCTTAGAAGACCCATGGGGCTTTAATAGGGCCCAACCACAGTCGCGATGACATGTGAGAGAACCGGTAGGAGTGAGCTGCAGGCTTCAGGGAAAGGTTTGGGATGTTGAAGCCGGCGGACACGCTGTGCTCATGCCTAGAAAATAGTAAGTATGTGTTGTAGGTACAATTTCGAGCGAGTTGATAGATTGGTGAGAGCGCATTTATGAACAATGAGCAGTGGTGGTCATGAGATTCCGAGGTACTTATTCGAATTAGGGTTACTGGGGGTAGATTTATCACATATTATTAGGATTTATAAGGACATGATTTTCGTACTTCTTGATATATTGCTCTTCTTAAAACACCATATATATATATGATACTAAATCTGGAATACGAAGCTAACTGAAGCGTGTAGGGTGAGAGTTATGGATTGAACTCTGTGGGGGGCATGTGCCTAATAGTATAAGCATATTCGTTCAACGAAAGATGCTCAGCCCTCAGTGCGCAAAGGTGGTTTCGCGAGCAGTGGTAAGCAGTAGAAAGCAGCGATGTGAACGATGCATGGAAGCTTCCATTTGCTCCATCTTAACCTAAGGTACTGTACTGTTAGTCCAAAAGATGAACCCTGAAGCGGGAAATGTACGCCACATTAGACATCATCTCCATCCCATTAGTCGTGACCGCCGACCCTCCTGCGCCAGTCCTCACCAACCCGCAAACCCTCAACAACTTCCACACCCTTCCCAAGCCCTATCCTCGGGTCGTTCTGCCACCAGTCTCCTCTAGTATCATCACCAGAGTGTCCGCGCTCGTCTTCACTGTCGACCAATCCTCCATGTCCACCTTTGTCGCCTACAACCAGGACTATCTGTCCAACCCAGTTGGAGATATGGGTGACTGCATCTCCACCAGAACCAGATAACGATTCCTGGATATAAACAATTTCGGGGCCGAGATGGCGAAGTAAATGAATATGTCCAGTCGGCGTAGTGAAAGGCATGATCATGGTATCCTTTTCTACGAGTGCCTGGGCTTGGCTGTAGATTGTATCAAACATTTTGGATCTTGAAGGCGAGGACATGGGATCTGGAGAGATTGCGGCAAGAGGCTTCTCAGCTTCGCCACTATGACTTTCTGCGTCCTCATGACCTATGTTCGAGTATGATGAAGTGATGAATAGGGCCGGCTGCGAAGATTGCGGATTTGTAGATAGAGGGTGTTGCTTCAGATCGGGGGCGTAAATAAGGACGAGAACCCTCGAGGCAGAGTCTATGTGATGAGGGAGATATGAAAGTATAGACTAAAGCAAGCTGTCAGCCTCATGTGGTGTTGGCAAGCTCTGTTAGAACTTACTGCATGCTCTTGCAGATATGAGACCGCTTCATCATGGCTATCGTAATGAGAATCTGCAGACAAAACAATCGCGACTGTCTTCATCTTACCGCCAGCTCTCGCTCCCGCGTGACTAACTTGAGGTGCTGACCGTAACGGCTCTACCACTGTTGTACTTGGCACTTCTGGAGCTGCTGCACCGACAGGTTGAGTTTCGGCCTCTTCGGACCACCTTGAGTGGTCCTCAAAATCTCCCCTGTCTTCCTCTCGAATCGAAGATAATGCGCCCCCAACAACGGCTCCGGCAGCAGTAACCCCCGCTACCACTCGTCGGCTTGCGCCGTCAAATAGCTGCTGTGGGCTTGGTGTCCGCCTGATCGCGCCAGACATGCGCGCCATCAAGCTTCCGTCCTCCATCTGTGAGCTCTCCGCTTCTGGAGCATAAGGGAGATCTCCAGGCCCGTCGTCTCCATAGCCCGATGGGGGGGGGCCCTCTCCTACATTTCCGTATCCTGGTGGAGGGTCCCCTGCTTTTCTATCGTAGTCATCATCGTCCGCATCTCTTCTTTCACTCCAAATCCATGCTACAAGGCCAGCCGTAGCTACTGTTACGGTCAGTGCGAGAGGAATCCAATACCCTAATGCACTTCTTCGCGTCGACGCGCCGTACGCTTGACGGCGTTGTCGCTCGTAGCGATCGTAAGAATAAGACATCTGGTTCTTGAAGAAGATGAATCGAAACACCAAAACATTTCAGTCATGGAGAAGCAGAAATCACCAAAGGAAAGTCCAGTAGCTCCTTGTTTATTGACGAGGCTGGCATCGGGAGGGCTATGGACATATACCGACACAAGATTTAGTAAATCGACCGCACCAACTCGCTTTCGGCCAGGAACGCTACCTTGTTCCCTCGTTTTTCTTCTCTGCGGCTGATGTTCGAAGATACTTTACCACCAGAATTTCATCCCAACATATGGTTGAGCTCATGGAATTTGTCCATGCTATGGAATGTTACAAATGATGTGGTACAGTATCTTCTGTTAACTCTCCCAGCAATCACCAGGCCTGCAGGAAGATCGCCAAAGCTAAACGAAGACTGTTGATCCCAACCAGCAATCATCGTGGTTTCCTCTTATCAAATTTAACCTATCTGCTGTTGTTATACCTACAAATACTGACTCAACCAGCCTGTACGATAGTTTTTGGCAAATCTTATCTACCATCATGCAGATTCTCGTAGCTCTGATATGGTTGCTCTCCTTGGCTGGGACGGCTCACTCCTACTCCTCTTGTTCAGATACTGCCGCCGAGCTGCAGATTCGCAGCAAGCTATCGCTTTATGCAATTGCAGTCGATACGAAGGACTTTGGGCTCCTTGTTGAGGTGTTTACCCAGAATGCAATCGCCGACTACAGTGCCCCACCGCCAAACAATATCTACCGTGGTCTTCCAGCAATTCAGGAGTTTCTCAAATTCTCCGTCAATACTTCGGTCACCCAGCACACTATAAGCTCAACAGTGGTCGATTTTACCAACATCTTCTCCCCAAATTCTACGGCTTACGTGGTCGCGAATTGCTTGGGCCAGGGAAATTTAACAGGCCAAACGTTATTCATCTATGGCAAATACATGGATCAATGGGCCTATGAGTCAGGGTCCTGGAAGACGAAAAATCGCCATTTCACCCTCTTTGTAAGTTGAAATTTCTTTTAGGGTTGACAAATCTAGTTGCTGAAATCAATATTTAGCCTCCTGGACTCATTGGGAATACGGATATTCTTCGTCAGTGATTGGGCAACACCTGGCTGAACTTTATGATATCTTGACTGGCCAGCAGGCGACGATAAAATGGGCGGGCATTAGAGATTCTCTCCTTACGATGGGCACATATGATAGTAAATTAGAAGAACTTAGCTTGCTTGCTCCTTGGTGATTTGCCCAGATATCTATCATTCGTCAAACCAGTAGCCGTTCTAGCTTTCAAAAACGCCAATTCACATGCTCGTTAATATTTCTATGAATCGATTCTCTCTACTATACCGTCACTAGTGAAACCATTTGAAAACATTGACAAATTGTCCATATGAGGACTACTTACTACCCACGGAAATCAGAGGCCTGGAGATATCGCGCTAAAGCCGGCAAGATTATGACTAGCTTTCGCGGCTATTTAACAATCTACATGAGCTTCGAGGTAAAGGTAATATTTTAGGCTGCTTGGTGTGCATTCGTGAGATTCAGTACATTAAGACCTACCATATCCTATCATTTTAGGAGGACTGGCGTTGATTCGGTCCGTTGGAGCTGTTTCTAGCTTTGAGATCTCGCGTATAATCCGAGATACAAAGGAGCTACGATGCCTCATGCGTTAGCAATGCCTCCTTCTAGCTTTCAGGCTGTCATTCTGTGCGGCCCCGGAGTGTCTCTGAACACATTTACTTCTACCCCCGATGAATTCCCAAAAGCACTCGTGCCTATCGCCAATAGACCCATGATATGGTATCCCCTCGATTGGTGTTACCGTATGGGTATTACAAGTAGGTGCCATCTCGCAAACCTGTCTCATACTAGTTTATTTTATTACTGGAAGAACGAATTTGTTTTAGTCATCTATATATTCTCAGGCACGACATATTTGCCCAAAGATCAATGTCCTATCATTATATTGTACCGACGATTGGAAACGTTGGTGGTTCATTGGATATCTGCAAGGCGATCTTCCCAAGCTATTTCGCTTCCTACCCGTATCTCCCTCGAATTTACATTCTCTCCTCGAAGCATCTTGTAGCTGTCTAATTCTGACTCAGCGCCAAGACATACATCTCATTACACCACCCTCATCTGCGAAAGCAATTGAAGCCGCCCTCTCTCAGATTCCATCTCTTACCTCCCTACCCCTACCGAGAGCGGACATTCTCGCGCCAGAAGGACTATCTCAGAATACCGGAACAGCTGAGATATTCCGTCTCCCTGAGGTGCAAGCAGCTATAACAGGTGACTTTCTAGTCTTACCCTGCGATCTTGTTTGCGAAGTTGCAGGAGATTCCTTGCTAGAGGCATGGATGATCCAGCAGGCCGGTTTAGGGGGTGCTACTGCAGCTGGTGTTGATTATCTCGGGCCGAAAATGGAGGTTGGTGGCGAGAAGGGTGGACGTAGGGGTGGTCTTGGGCTTTGGTTTCCGACCAAGGGCGAGGGTGGTGCCAAGGGGGAGGAGACAGATTTACTTATCACGGCCCCTCTGCCGCAGCCTTTGGTACCTCCACCTGAAGGCTCCATCCAATCCCACATGTCCAAGGCGGTCTACGCCACGACGACAGATACACTGGGAGATATCACGGTAGAAAAAAGTGGTTTTCCTATACGACACGGCCTGATCCGCAAACATGGCAGAATAAGGATGCTGACCAACCATCGCGATGCTCATGCTTATTTCTTTCCGCATTGGGTCCTAGACTTCATCAAGCGCAATGAGAAGTTCGACAGTATCAATGAAGACGTAGTGGGCTGGTGGGCCAAGGCTAGCTGGCAAGTTGGCTTGGCTGACAGACTTGGTATCCACGACATTTTTGACGATATCGATGATACTAAAGGTGGTGAAATGGGGAGTATTCCAAGCGATACAATAGAAGATGAAATCGATCTTGCTGCCCTGAGCACTACTTATACGAGCACATTGCGCCCCAAATCCTCCAACTCATCGCCCGTTACGTCTCAATCACCAACCACCTCCCCTACGAGAACACAAATTCCGCCTATGCTCGCTTACGTGCACCCTTCAGCTCCTCCTACGCCTCTTATCCGCCGAGTTGACACACCTGCTCTTCTACTCTCCACTTCCCTCTATATTGCCGCTTTACAACCTTCAAATCCGAACGCTACACCGTCTCCCTACACGCATCCTTCCCCATACGGGACACCAATATCAATAGCTCCTCAGACGACCATTACCAATTCCGACAGTCTCCTCGGCCCTAACACAACTATAGAAACTCACGCTATCATCAAAGCCACGGTCATAGGAGCAAACTGCCACATCAAAAAGGGAGCTAGATTGACCAGGTGTTTGCTGATGGACGAGGTAGTTGTGGGTGAGAAGACACAAATGACGGGGTGTATCATAGGCAAGAGAGCAAGGGTGGAGGGTGCTTGTGTATTGAGCGAATGTGAGGTGCAGCCACGATATGTGGTGCCTGAAGG
>JAABUH010000842.1_pt1 | contig 39878 bp, 42 predicted proteins | sample 5559121 | NCBI WGS metagenome assembly JAABUH01 (sample SAMN10711871, study PRJNA513364) | rock metagenome | isolation source: Antarctica rocks | place: Antarctica: Victoria Land, Battleship Promontory nord | collected 2015-12-28
CTATTCGACGATACATTCGAAACTGTCATGCTTGTCAGCGAAGCAAAGCTTCTAGAAATAGCATCAATGAACTTCATCATTCTCTTTCGATTTCACAGAAACGCTGAAAAGATATAGCTATGAACTTCATCACTGAACTATCTCTGTCAGAAGGCTATAACATCATTTGCACAATCATATGTTGTCTCATCAAAGAACGTCACTATGTTCTCTGTCATTGAAAAGACGATGACATCTCAGTTGAAGAAACGGTTTGAATCATGCTATGAAACGTCTATCGACTGCATGATCTATTCAGTTCTATTGTTTCGAACAGAGACTCTCAATTCATATTGACTATGTGAAAAAGTCTTTGTAAGCGACTGAGAATCACAGCTAGTTTATTCAAAGTTTATCATTCTGAGATCGACGATCAATCGAAACGAGTCAATCAAGACGTTGAACGCGAACTTAGAATCTACTGCAATTACATGCAGAACGACTGAGTCAAATGAATATCTATGATGAAGTTTAGTGACAATTTCAATATCTTCTCGATCACTTCAATGACTCTCTTCTACTTCAATAAAGAATTTCACTCTCGAATGAGTTTCGATTCAGATACGACTGACTACGAAACAACTTATGAACGACTTGAAGTCAGAAAAGCAGACGATATTGTCATTCAAATAAAAAAGTTACTGAACTTCGATCGTCAACAATTGAAAAAGACGAAGCTGATTATCGAAGTTCAGATCAATAAACATAGACGAAACATCATCTATGAAGTAAATGACTGAATTTGACTATCTTCTAGAAACGTCAAGACAACAAGACTCTGCAAAGATTTGAAAGATAAACAGCTAGATCTCTATCAAATCACTGTCAAAGTGAGTATCTTCTATTATCTTCGTCTATCAGTCAGCATAAAGCATTTGCATTCGATGTTCAGCTCAAAGCTACTGCGATCGTATTCAGAAGACTCTCTATCAGAACAGCATTCAAAATCACTCAGATCAATCACTATCGAAGACGATGAACACTGAGAGATAGACAATATATTGAACTTCAGACGCTATCGAGATCGAATACAGTACAAAGTCAAATGAACAGATCTAGATAGAGACGACGAATGATACTATGTTGATAAAGAAGAATTCGATGACTCAGAGAAAGTTTTGAACGAATTTCATAAGCTATATTCAAACAAATCGCGCTAAATACCGAAATAACTATCAACAAAAGCGAGCAGATGAACTACATTCATGCAAACATAAATTTTCGAAGAGAAAAGTAATGTTACGAGCATATCAAAACTGAACAAGGCTGAAGCTCTAATCAATTCGTATCAGGTTTGACTCAGATATGACTCAGATATGACTCAGATATGACTCAACATTCTTTTTCTTTCCCAACACTCTTTTCTTTCACCAACATCTTGTTCATCTACATCACATTCTTCTCGTGTCACAAACACATTTCTTTCAGGCCTAGCGCAGTCTCTGAACATTACATAAATAGAAGCTTTTGTATCAATCTCCTTCTGTATTCTTAATATTCAGTTATAGCTATTTCTAAAGATCAAGCACTATCAACTCTGACCTTCATTGATTGTATCATTTAGACACGATTCTGACAACTATCATGATAAATCTTGACATTATGTTTTTCAAGAAATTTTAGAAAATGTTTATCTTTATTAATTAAAATAAACAGTATAATTCTTGAAATTATATTTGCATTATTTTTATGCATAGACTAATCATTGAATCAAGTTTTCATATCTACATTCTGACTTAACTTAAGTACTTGATATCAATTTTCTGACTTGATTCAAATACTCGATTTCAACATCATGACTCAGCTTAATATTGACTTTAAGTCAGAATTTGATTTAAGTTCTTGATTCAACTCATTAAGCAATTGAAAATGACATCAAGAGAGTTAAATATAGAAATTTTTCCGGTTTTTTGCTTTTGCATTATCTTTTTGCATTATCTTTTTGATAAAGAGTCATGACGAGAAACATGAAGATTATTTGATAGAAAGTCATGAAGAAAAGTCATGAAGAAAAGTTATGAAGAGAAGTCATGAAGAAAGGTCATGATAGAGAATCATGACGAGAAAACATGAAAATTATTTGATAGAAAGTCATGATAGAAAGTCATAAGAGAAAAACATGAAGATTATTTAATAAAAAGTCATGAAGAATAAACAAGCTATTTACAACTATCTATTTATTTATCTTCATATTTTAATGAATCAAGTTGAAAATTTGAATCAATACTCAATTTCAATCTTCTGACTTAATTTAAATACTTAAGTCAAGAATTTTGACTTAACTCAAATACTTGAATCAAGAATTCTGATGTAAGAATGCATTTCATCAACTATAAATGATGCATGTCTGCAAGACTAGTTCATGAGATTAGCTTAAAAGAAGTTAATGAGTGAATAAAGATAATGATTTGACAGAAGATGAAAATTCTGTCAGCTTTTGCATTTGTTTCTTAGCAATTAATTTTATCATCAATAAAATGCTATCTTATTATTTTTTACTACGCAGTTTCATGCAAAGAAATCTCGTCATCTCACAGTTTTAATTGCTTCATTTGCATGAAGCTGCTAAGTAAAAGATGTTAAATACGTAGCGACTCACTAGAAGTTGCATAATTGAAAGAAGTGATAACTTTTCTTACATTGAGAATTCATCATCTCATCAGAACAGATTTGAGAATCATGCATTCAAACATGCAGATGAGAAGTTTAAGCTGCAAGAATCTACTGAATAAACAGATCATATTTTTCATTGATTGACAAGTGAAGTATGCAAACAGTTAAAGAATCTGAAGATGCAGAATCTACTGCTTGTCTTGTAACTTTATATATCAAAACTTAAGCGAGAAACTTGATTAATTTTTGATCATTGATATCAACATAATGATGATCACTATTGAAGTAATGCACGCAAGTGTATTAATTAATCTTGCAAGCTCAAGAAGCAGAACATTATGAACTATGATTTCTTGATGTTTTGACTGCAAGACTGTAAAGATTTCATGATCATGATGTCAGTTAACTTCATCATGAAAGAAAAGAAGCTGCAATGATTTGCATCATACTTGTCAGAGAAGTTTTGCAATCAGTGATGAGATCATGTGATGAGCATATGCAATCATGATGAGATATTCAACTGAAAGTACTACACTGAATATTTGCATGCTAAACTTAGCAATTCTGAAATTCATAACTTTTAAACAAAACATTGACTTAAAACTGTAAAGCAGTGAGTTGATCAAAGCATCATGAATTTCAAGTAATATTTTATTAAACTGTATGCAGATTTGAATTATCATATATTCAACGAGACTTGCATGATGTACTTACAAATGAAGATTAACAAAATCATCATGAATGAGTCTCTTTGCATTTTATACATCTTTATCAATTATGTTGATCTGTTAAAGCATTTTATAAACATTGACTTGCATTTGCAAGACATTGATATGCTGTTGAAGTTAAATTCGCAGCAGCAAAGTGAAAGTGTAGCATCTCAGAAGAGATCTTGATTCTCACATGAAAAGATGAGATTTGTCGTTGCAACAGAGAATTTGAAGTTCTCTGCTTCGAGCATGCAGTCTAAAGATGATGCAACACTCAAGTTCAGTGAATTTAAGTAAGATGCTGTTTAGACTGATTATTGAATCAAGTTTCAATATCAATCTTCTGACTCAATTCAAGTACTTGATATCAATCTTCTGACTTGACTTGAATACTCAATTTCAACATTCTGACTCAATCTGATATCAATCTCAAGTTGATACTTGATTTGAATTCTCGACTCGACTCATCAAGAAATCGAAAATGACATCAAGAGAGTTAAATATATATAAAAAATCCGGTTTTTTGCTTTTGCATTATCTTTTTGCATTATCTTTTTGATAGAAAGTCATGAAGAGAAACATGAAGATTATTTGATAGAAAGTTATGACGAGAAAACATGAAGACTGTTTGATAGAGAGCTATGATAGAAAGCTATGATAGAAAAACATGAAGATTGTTTGATAGAGAGTCATGAAGAGAAGTCATGAAGAAAAGTCATGAAGAGAAGTCATGAAGAGAAAACATGAAGACTATTTGATAAAGAATCATGATAGAGAGTCATGATAGAAAGTCATAATAGAATATCTATCTATTTATCTTCATGTCTTGACGAGTCGAGTCAAGAATTTCAAGTCGATACTCGATTTCAATTTTCTAACTCAACTCAAATACTTGATTCAAACATCATAACTTAACTTGAATACTCAAGTCAACAATTCTGACTCAAATCAAGTCTTAACGAGCTGAGAACTTGACTCAATCTTGATGATTCAACTTGATGCAACTAGTTTAATGCTGTTTCATTCAATCTTACATGCTGATCATGCAAGAAGTTAAGATACAAGATTAATAATTCAATGTGTTTTAATTATGCATTCAGACAAAAGACTTGCAATCATGACAAAGAAACAAGAAAAAAGAAAGTTTGATGTTCATTCTTGAATCATTAAATATAATAATGAAAAGATAATTATCATGTGTAATAATGATGTTAATACTGATAAATGTCTTTGAGAAAATGCATGAAACTCACTATCTTATTAACTTTGAGATTGAGCGAAACTTTATATTGCAATCATGAGTAAAAGAGCATAAGTTATTGAAGAATCATACAACTTTGAAACAAATTCAGATGATTGATGATTGTTGAATTCTTTGCTATGATATGCATCAGATCAATATTGAATTGATTAATCATGAGAAAGTTCACAAAAGCTGAAACACTCAGTTTCATGCTGTAAACATGCGAAAATATGATATAATTCTTGATTATTCATAATTAAATGAAATTGACTTGAATATTCGCTGACGTAAGCATCGCTGATCATATCGAGAAAACAGCACTCAGCGTGCAAAGCAAGTACAAGTTAATTTGTGCAAGACATCGAAATTTGTTGAGCTGACAATGCTCACAGCTAAGAGAAAGAGAGAGACTTATGTAGCTCTGTCATATCAGCTGCTATTTACAGATAAATTATCGCAAAACACAGATTGACAGACTGCAAGATACAATGCACTTTAAGCGAAAGAATCAAAGATACTCTTTGCTATTCAAGATTTCAAGAAAGTATTTTCTGAAATTCTTTCTGATAGTTTGAACATGCATAATCAAATGAAACATCTCATTGATCTGATAAAGAGCAAAATGTCTTGCATCAAGTCTATTTATAAAATGACATAAAATGAGCTCGCTGCAATACAAGACTATTTAAACAGCACGTTAAAGAAGAAATGAATTCATTCATCAAGTAGTTTTGCAAAAGCACTCATGTTGTTTGTAAAGAAGTTGAATGAAAGTCTTCATTTATGCGTAAATTATCATGATCTCAATAAAATAACAGTAAAGAATAATTACTTATTGTCTTTACTTTCTGAAACGTTGAATCACTTTGCTCATGCAAGACACTTTATTAAAATTAATATTTGCAACATTTATTATTACATTTGAATTTACAAAAGCAATAAATGAAAAACGACTTTTTACATATGCTATAATCAGTTTAAATATCAGATAATATTCTTTGAACTGATAAATGCTTCTGCAATCTTTTAATTTTATGTAAATCATGCATTTAAGTCATTTTTGAATATTTGTTACATGATATATCTGAATGATGTCTTAATATATTCTGAGACGAAAGAGCAGCATTGAGAGCATGTGCACAAGATTCTTCACACGCTACTAAAACATTAATTGTATGTCAAATTGTCAAAATGCACTTTCAATTGCAACAAAATTATCTTTCTAAGTTTTCTGATAAAATGAAGAAATATTCAGATGAAGTGATTTCATATCAACATAATCACTAGCTGATCTGAACTTAAGTCTGCAAAGAATATTCTTATATTCTTAAAATTTGCGAAATTTTATTAACAATTTATAAAAAAATTCTTTTAAATCATCATGCTCTTGACAGATCTGATCAAGAATGCGAAGAAAGAAATGATGCATTTATTCTTCATAATGACAGTGAAAGCAAGAAAGACTTTTGAAAGATTGAAAACAATCTTTGTCAGTGCTTTTATTTTGAAATACTACAATTAAGATGCAAATCTTTGCATGAAAATCAATGCATTCAATTACGAAGTTGAAGACATGCTTAGTCAAAAGAGCAAGATTAATCAATGACATTTTATTGTATATTATAGTTACAAGTTCAAGAAAGCTGAAGTACAATGAAATACATATAACAAGAAACTGTATGCTATAGTTCTTGATTTTAAGAACTGATGACACTATCTTCAGAATAGCAAGCGACTCATATGTGTGATAACAGATCATAATAATCTTTATTACTTTATGATGATGAAGAAGCTTAATGCATAACAGATGCATTGAGCTGAGAAATTAGCTGCGTTTGACTTTAATATTGAGTATCACAAAGATAAATTAAACTTTATAAATACGTCATTAAGAAGATCTGACATCATGAAATCAAATGATAGTAAGAAGAATAATGATTATTTTCTATCTACTCTGCAAAACAAACTTCACAATCAGAAATGTCAATCTGAGCTGCTATAGAATGAAGAAGTTTTGACAGCAGTTAAACTCACAGCGTTGATGACGTAATTGAATGACATAGTCATTGCAGATACTCAAATCATGTGTTTGAATGAAAAAGTACTTGCTAAATCTTGCAGAATTTTAGATACTGCGTCATCTCAACTTCTGATTCATCAAATTATGAAGTCAAAGAGATTTTATTTAAAGATGAGTGAATCAATGATTACATAACTGCTGAAGTTACAACAAAGAAACGTCTTTGTTGTGAATGAAAAATGACGTCAACGATTCACATTTAAAAAGAATGAACTTTTGAAATAAAGTATGAAGAATGATGAACTGCTACGTCGTGATCTTGCAATTTATGTACTCAATGACTTTGCTACAAGAAATGAAATTCTGCATATGAATCATAATGATTTCGAAGCAGATCATTTTGCATATGCTCATATCAAGACTGCAACAAGAAGAAAATATTACTGATTGAAAATGCTCAAAGAGATGATGAAATATATTTACATCTGTTCAGACTGTCAGTAAGTGCAAGTGCATCATCATAAACTTTATGAAGAGCTGATGTTTATACTTTCAGAAGACGTGAATTCATTTCACACAATGATCATGAATTTCATAACAGATATGTCATCTGCAAAGAATTTGTACATTGAAAAAACAAGCGATGCTATATTGACAATGATAAATAAGTTGATCAAGCATGCAATTTACATTTCGATGATCAAAAATCTGAACGTTGAAGAGCTTGCAGATCTGCTATGATGAGAATTTGTATCTCAGCATAAAATGATGTGAAGCATTATATCAAATTGAGACTCACTGTTTATCAGTCATTTCTGAATCACTCTTTGCTGACATCTAAAGACGAAGCGAAAGCTAAGCACTGCGTTTCATTCGCAAATCAATGATCAAATAGAAAGATAGAATCAGATGCTTGAGCATTATCTGCAAGTGTATTTCAATTATAAGATGAATAACTGATCAGAGTTTTTATCAATGACAGCGTTTGCATATAACAATAACATACATGTTAGTATCAAAAAAACTTCACATGAGCTTTTAAAGAAATACACTGCGAGCTTTGCAAAGACATCTGAGAACAGAGCTTTGAAGAGAAAGACATTCTTGATCACAAAGCGAGCAGAATGACTATGAAGTATCAGAGAACATTTAATGAAACTATGAAAATGAGTAGCAGAGCAGCAAACAAAGTATTATAATGCTCATCATAAGATTGCAAGCTTTCAGATGAAAGACAAAGTGCTTTTATGAAGTATAAATATTTATATGCTTCGTTCAAAGAAAAAGATTGATCACAGACAATTAGAATCATTCAGAATATTGAAAAAGATCGATATGCAAGCATATAAGCTTGAACTATCTGAGAAATATAATATGATTCACTTAATCTTTTATGTCTCTCTATTGAAACTCTGACACTTGCATGATGAGAATTCAAAGTCACAGATTATTCTTGTAGAAGAAAAAGAGAAATGAAAGATGAAGAAGATAATCAATCAGCGAATCAAGAAAGAAAAGATTGAATATTTAGTTCAATGAGCTGATTCATCTTTCTACGAAAACTTCTGAAAATCAATGAAAAATCTTAGCAATGCGAAGAAAATCATTGAGAATTACAAGACAGAAAGGCAAGTACATCAGTTGACTGCAAAGAAGTCAAAGAGAAAAAAAAGAGACAGATCATGCAAAAGTCACATTTAAGAATGTATCAAAAGTGCAAAAGTGCAAGTTTAAAGTTTAATATTAACTATAAACAAAATAAAATCACACATCAACATATGTTTTCAAAAAAGAAAATAAGTGACGTCATGAATGAAAGAAGAAAGATAGTGATCAATGATTGCAGATGAGAATGTTGAAGTGAAAGAAGAGACTATTTGTTCATCAGCAAATCTCATCATGCGTTGCTTGCTTCAGTCAATACTTACGAGATGAAGATAAAGTGACGTGATAATGATAAGAAGTGATGAAGATAAGAAAAGCAAGAATCTTTACTCAACTGTTAAATATAATTTTGCATGATTGAAAAGAAAGCTATTCACTTTTTCATTGTCAAAGATGAAGAACAAGATGAATCTGAATGCAAGTGTTGAAGTGATGAATCATCATTCATGCAGCATAATGCAGTAACAGCTGAAGATGATGCAAGACTGAGTTCATCATGCAATTATGTTTTTCTTTGAAGCAATGCTTGCATTTGCAAACATGCTTGATGAAAGCACGACATATGTGAGTCATCACTGCGCTCAAATGATAAACGCAGTGACAGCATCAGATTTTCTGATCATTATGATTTATTATGCATCAGCATTTATCAAAACACGCAAAGATAAATATGTTCATTAAAAGTTGTAAGTTCAGTCATCAATGCAAAAGATGCAAGAGAAGCAGACGTGATAAACACAGCAGCAATGATGATGCAAAAGAAGCAACGAGAGATATACATCTCAACAAAAAGAGCAAACTGAGTGAGCATGTTAGCATGATCTCAGTGAGCGCAACGCTGCTATTTATCATGATGATAATGATGATGATGTTGATACTGCTATGTCACTTATGTTAATTCATGAGCTGACTTGCATCACAACAACACTGCAACGAAAGAAGCTTATATTTTAAGCTGCAAGCTATGCAAGATACACATAGCAGATTTTATGTTTTATCAAGTTTAAAAGAGCAATATTCATGAAAGAGTATGCTGAAACAAGATAAGAAGAGAAGAAAAGAAGAAAAGAAAGCAAAGATGAAGAGATTGATATCAACAATCTTGCACTAGTTCTGTTTATGCTCATTAACATGATCAATTCACAACATTGCTACTCAGATGTTAAAGTGTTAAAGAAGTCATTACTATGCTATCAGTTACAAGAAGACATTACAATGTTATGAAGACTTGAAGATCAAGTCTTTGAAAAGAGATGCAGTTGTAAGAATGCATTTCATCAACTATGAATAATGTGTATTTGCAAGACTAGCTTGCAAGATTAGCTTGAAAGAGATTAATAAGTGAATAAAAATAATGACTTGACAGAAGATAAAAACTCTGTCAGCTTTTGCATTTATTTCTTAGCAATTAGTTTTATTATCAATAGAGTGTTATCTTATTATCTTTTACTACACAGTTTCACACAAAGAGATTTCATCATTTTACATTTGACTTAAATCAAGTCTTAATAAATCAAGAACTCAACTCGATCTTGATGATTCAACTTGATGCAATCAATTTACTTATGCATTACTTTTATACATTAACTTGATTGAACTTTTTTTAATACATACTTACTTCAAATGCAAGACTTTTAATAAATATAATAATATTGCAAATTTATGAATAAATTTGAACTAAAACAATCTTCAAAGATACTTGAAATGAATCAGCAGATTCATTGATCTTTTAATCATCATTCTTCTTTCTGCAATAAATATTTCAGAACTCAGTAATAATTTCATCTGAATTTAAATTCATAGTTCAATTGTAATAATTAATCAACATTATTTATTTCATCATTTTCAAACTCATTTATAATCAATTTCATCAACATACTCTTCTAGTAAGACTAAAAGTTCGCTTAATATTTATTAAAAATATTGAGCATGAAAGAATATTCTTAATCATTTGCATCAATTTAGAAAAATTCAAAGCATTGTTTTTTCAAAATTATTAAATCAAGTATTTTTCATTTATAACATCAGTGCAAAAATATTAATCATCTTTATCTTAAAAAGAATGAATATGTTAAGATTATCAAAAACTTCAAAGTAATGATCTTTTGACAGTTGCAACAAATTACAAGATCATTAGTAAAAGATTAACTGCATTATCATAATACATTATCTTGTCAACATCACTTCTTACTCTTTGTGCTTCTGCTCTTGAATTGACAGCTGAATCTTCATAGTAATGATGAAAATACTTTTTAAATTTTGTTTTATACTTGATTTTATAATTGACAGATTCTTCATTATCTTTGTCATCTTAAATCTTGTAGAAACTTAGCTTCATGATAAAATTCAGAATATTTGCAAAATTGTATATTATTTCATCGCTGTCTTTGATTTTAATTTAATACTTTGCAAGTTTGATTAAGACTTTTTTGCAAGTCTTTACTATAACAGCATTCAATGAGCAAGTACTTCTTTTTATGTTCTTTTCAATCTGTTCAAGATGATTGAAAAGTGCATTAAATATTCAAAATCTTAAGTGAATATTTACATTAATTGTTCATGATATTATTAAAGTGCATTCATAGAAAGAATTTAATAAATTGTCAACAAGTAAAATAATTAATCACTCATTTTCATTAAGTTTGATCTTTGCAATTTTTGAATCTTTGCAGTATTTCTTTGTTCAAAAATCAATAAATTTACATAGTTAATACATTCAATGAAGCATCAAGTAAGTAAAGTTTCAATGAATGTAAATATCTTGTATCAGTTTTCTGAATCTGTTGTCATTCTGCTCTTGAAAAGTTCTGAAGCGAAGTAATTATTGAGAAGAATCATTAATAATTATCATTAGAGCATAAATTTAATTTCATGATTAATAAATGCATTATTATTTTGCATTATCATCTGAAGCAATATCTTTTTAACCACAACAAATAAGTCTCTGCTTATTTCAATATCTTGCATTTGCTCATTCTTTAATAGCATAATAACATTATTCACTATTGCTTTTAATTCAAGAACTTGAATAAAATCTTAAATCATAAAATTAATAATGTAAGTTAAGCAATTAATAAAATTCTGTGTTCTGTCTCATCAAAACTTATGATGATTCATGATTTTTTTGAATTCATCTTTTAAAATACTATTATTGCTTGCATTATTAATAATAATTTCAAAAAGCTTGTTTTTAATAACGTAGTTCTTCAAGATTTTCATTAGCTTTATCATCAATTGATGATTAATATGCTCAATATTGAAAGATGTAAATTCAATAAAATATTCATGAAACTGAAATTTAATATTGATTCAGTATATTAACATTCTCAGATATGCTACTTTTTGAGAACTAAATCATGCATTCAAAGCAGATTGTAGATTGTAATTCATACGCTCTTGTGACATCAATTTTAAATTCGACTCATGAGAAAAACTATGCTATGTGTATCGAACGAACAAAACTCTCTGAGAGAGAAAATCGCTCGTCGACTACATGATGACTTCACGTCGTCGAAACAGTGAGTTTTGAGACTATGTATCAAATAATGAATCTATAGCTTCTATTCAGCGCGTGACGCTCAAGTAAACTCTTACGAGTGTCTGTGCTGTTTGTTGTAACGCATCGTTCTTGCTCTGCTCTTCATTGATGATATTTTATACAATGATGTTTCGATTTTCGATTCTCAATCGCGAAGACAAAAGACGATTTCTTTGCACTCGTAATGCTCGTGATTGTAATGTCAAAAACTGTGTTCTCTTGCTCAATGATTATCATTCATTGAGCAAAGAAATATGTAATGAAAGAGAGATGTGCACGATGAAGAGATAAAGTGTGATTGTACTGAATAACTCTATTCTGCTCTTGACTTGTGTCACGTAGACGTTGAATAGATTGTTGATATAGACGTGTGATCACAGTCGTTCAATGCTTAGCTCTGATCAATAGTAGAGAATGCGTTCTGATCATTCTTCTACGCTCTTAATTTTTCACGTAGATAGATGTATGACTTGACGTCAAGTAAAGAAAATGAGCTCAAGCTTTTTCAGTATATCAGCGTGATTGACGAGTCACTACTTCTTCGAGCACATGTAGTCACGAACTCAAAACTCATCATCTGAATCAACTATTCTATCTGATATCTTTTCATCAATTACTCGACAGCACTGTCGATATGATGAAGACGTTTCAATATATCGACGCAGTCAACGAGTCATCAACTCTTTGATCACTTGTAGTCATAATCTCAGACTCATCATCTGAATCGACTTTTCTACTAGTAGTATCTTTTCATCTCTTACTGACTTCGACATGTCATTAATCTTCTTCATAGATCAAATGTAACTGTTAGAAAGAGTGTTGTCGCGCAGATGAAAACTCTGCACGACAGCTTTCATGATCACGCAACATTCTAACATCATTTGAACTGCGTCGAATTGAGATCTCTTGACTCTTCTGACTTCTATTTGAACACAGAATAGAATCAAAAGATTCGTAGTCAACATCACGTACAGATGAATCTCGTCATCGATTGCATTCAAAGCAATAAAAATATATTATGACTCTTTAAGATTCAATCTGATCTTATCATAAATCTTCTTATAGTATGAAAGAATCATAGTTATCATCTTTATGCAATGCACAATTTGCAAATCTGAACAAAGCATTCATAGTAGCTTTTGAAATTGCTCATTATTAATGATTTAAAAGAATAAGTTCAAGTTAACAAAAATCTTACATAATTAATCTTTTCAATTCTTTTAATTGAAGATAAAAATTAATTGTTATGAATGTGTCAGAATTAAATAAGGTCAAAGCTTTAACTTTAATCAATTCACAGTCAATGTTAACGAGTTAACTGCATATTGATTAAAGCAAACTTTGATCTGATTTAGATTTAGCTCAGATTTGACTCAAATATGACTCAACATCTTTTTTTCTTTCTTAACATTTTCTTCACTTTATAACATTCTTTCTGTGTCACAACATGTTTTCTTCAAGTCTAGCACAGTCTTTGAACATTACATAAATAGAAGTTTTTGTATCATTCTTCTTTTATATTCTTAATATTCAATTATAACTATCTTTAAAGAATCAATCATCATCATTCACATACTTCACTGATTGAATCATTTAAACATGATTTCAACATTATATTAAAAACTCATTTATCATATGATATTGATTTCATTACTCATTCAAGTTAACTCAACTGACAATGAGATGAATATAAAGAAATTTGTGTATTTGATGATTAATGACTTTGAAAGATAGAACAACATCAAGAAATCAATAGAATTAATGATAAGAAATCTTTATTGAATTGCTAGAAGATTTAAAGTTCATTAAGTACGCGTTCGTTTACTTAATTAAAAGAATCAGCGATAAGAAATCTTTATTAATAACTTAAGAATCAAAATAAAAACTCTTTCTTTAATCAATAATACTCTCTCTTGAAGACTAAGCACTTGAACTATGATCTCATTTCTTACTGTTGAGCATCACTCTTCTTTCAATTGACTAAACATTCATCATAATTCAATCATTTGCGAAAGATTGCTTCAAGAATTATTAAAGTCTCTATTTTTCTATCACTCTTGATTCAGTTATCTATTCTGAGCTTTCTTCATACATATTAATTTATCTTTGAACTAACATCATACAAAAAAAACGTCAATCATTGTCTGAATCTACAATACTCAATGATTCTACTGACGTTGTCATTCTCTGAAACATAAAGAATGTTAAATAACTAAGTCATTGAATCAAAAAAGACTTGAATTGATTTCTAAAAGTTCTTAATGATTTTTGAACTCAGCGAGATTTATGTTGCGAGCGTGCACTTCGAGTTAGTCTAACATAAATCATGTTAAACTATCATAGACTAGTATAGAGCTAATGTTGACACGCTAACGACCTAGCGTGCCTTCGTGAATAAATATTCATGACGTGTTTCATCTTCTTTCTTCTTTAACTTTGAACTTTTAGTTAAAATACACTCATATGATCAGCTCTATGCAGACTCATAACATTAGTTCAAAGCTCATTAATCTTGCTATCAACATGTAGATGATACAAAACAAGCTACACAATCAATCAGAACTTGAATTTAGAAAGTTCAATAGAAATCAGAAATTTCTAAGTCAGAATCAGAAGTCAAATTCAGAAATTTCAATAGAATTAAAAGAAGAAGAACATGAACGCGTTGTTTTTGACTAACTCTTTACTGAACTCATCATTAAAATTGAAATCAGAAAATCAAGCAGAACTTGAACTCAGAAAGTTCAATTGAAATCAGAAATTTCAACAGTAACATCAGAATTTTGATCAGCAATTTTCTACTCATATCATGACTAGAAACTCAGCATCAATGAGCATTGCTTGCTACAAACTTCAAAATGCTAGAAGAGAATCACTTCTATCACAGAATTGAACAGCATCAGAATCAGAAGAAGAAGAAAACATGAACGCGTCATCTAACACAGAAGAAAAGAACATGAACACGTTGCTTTTTGACTACAAAATAATCAAGATTAGCTTCAATACAGAGCTGAATGTTTGAATAATCACTCATGAAGCAGATAACATTATTATCTTTATCAAGTACATGTATCATCAGCATGACATCAAAATCGAGACTCACAATGACATGATTTATATGTTAGAAGATGTCAACAAGATAAACATCATATTGAAGATTAAGCAGACGCATCTGCAGAAAGAAATGAGAGACAAGAATGTGATTATACATCATTTAAAGACTGCATTGAGTTGACAAAGCACTTCTGCTTTCAAAGATAGAATTTTGAAGTTGATTAAGCTATTGAATTCATTCTTGTTTAATGATTCGTTGCAGAATGTAAACAATTAACTGTCATGAATGTAAAACAAGCTAAAGACTAATAAGAATTACTTTCATATTAAAGAGTTGAAGATAGTTTATATTAAAAATCGACTTAATGAAGTTGCAATCAAGCACATAACTTTATGAATGAAAATACATCATTGAACTCATTTCTAAAAGACGAAGAAGTACTATTAATCATTAAGAAGATGTATGATGATTTTAATCATTATCACATGACTCAACAACAGTACTTAAAGTTTTATCAAAACAAAATCTTCTTTCATGAATTTTGAATGAAATTTCAAAGATTTAATGTAAAACTAAAATACAATAATGAAACTTTACTAAATGATCTTCAGCATAAAATCAATTCAGATCTTTAACAAGTAATGATTAATGAATGAATCATGAATTTGAATGAGTTTATTAATATTTGCATGCAAGTCAATGTTAAATTGATTGAATTGAATACTTGATTAATCATCAAAGCATCAATGATTCAAGCTACTCATTTCATCACTAGCACATCATCTGCTTGATTTACATCATTAATCTTTGCATGAAAGAAACTCAGAATATTGAATCTTGATTTCAGCAAGAAAGAGTTGTTTAAGAAAGAATTCTGCTTCAAATGTAAGAAGACAAAACATAAAGCATATGAATGTTTTAAGATGATTTAAATGCATGAAATCATTGCAAATTTGAAAAATGATCTGCTTTCATTAAAGTAGTGATTGAGAATGATATATTCATATTCTGTTTCATCAGCATGTCTGATGATTCATTTAATTTCAAGTCATTCACTGTTAACATCATCTTGAATAGTTTAAAAAAGATATTCAGATTTCTCACTCTGATAAATATTAAAGTCATTGATATGACTTTCATTGATGAATCTTTAATGTCAGAGCTATGTAAACACTTTGATATTCAGTTAATATTACTATTAAAATCAAAGTTGATTTAATTGTATGATGAAATTTTCGATTAAAGATTGATCATGCACGCTCTGTATACATTAATCATGATACAAAAACATAAGAATAAAATGATGTTTCTATTAATAACTTGTCTAAATCAGTATAAGATAATCATTGAAAATCTTTGATTGAAAAGAAATCAAATTTTAATAAATTCTGCAAATAATCAATTAATATTTTCATTGAATATTAAAACATTGAAATCTGTTGTTTCAAAAGCAAGCAGTCAATCAGCATTTTACAGATCTGAATCAAGTGAAATCTGTGAAATGAAATGAAAGAATCTGAAGTCAATCATTACGTCAATGATTATTTTAAAGTGATCTACAAATTTGAAATCAATGAATTGATTCATTGAATCTGATCAATTTATTGAATCAACTTTCTTAATAAAGCAAAGTACTTAAGTTGACTTCAATCAACTTTGATCAACTGAGTTAAAGAAGATCATCAATATTATCATGATTGAAGTTACTGCTTATTAAACTTTAGTCAAGAACAAGAAGATCAAGATCTTCTTTTTAATCATTAGTGAAATCAATAAAGTGTTTAACTCAGTTGACATCAACAGTTTGTAAAGTGAACTAAATTTTAAAGTTTAGCTAAAGTGACATTTGTTGCTTAAAGCTGAATAAAATCGAGATTTTAACTGATCTCGCTGAATTGAGTTCTGCTTTTGTCAATAAAATCTGCATTTGTTCATATGCCATTGCACTGAATCTCGCTTTTGTTGATATAATCTGCATTTGTTCATATGCGCTGAACTAAATTCAACTAACTCAGTTAATTCAGTTAATTCAGCTAAAATATTTATCTACATGCTCATCACTCTACTCGCTTATCTACTCGCTTATCTACTCGCTCACTCTACTCACTCATCTACTCGCTCATCTACTCGCTCATCTACATGCTCATCACTCTACATGCTCACCTACTCGCTCATCTACTCGCTCATTTACTCGCTCACCTACATGCTCATCACTCTACATGCTCATCTACTCGCTCATCTACTCGCTCATTTACTCGCTCACCTACATGCTCATCATTCTACATGCTCATCACTCTACTCGCTCATCTACTCGCTCATCTACTTGCTCATCTACATGCTCATTACTCTACATGCTCATTACTCTACTCGCTCATCTACTCGCTCATTTACTTACTCATCTACTCGCTCATCTACATGCTTATCACTCTACATGCTTATCACTTTACATGCTCATCATTCTACATGCTCATTATTCTACATGCTCATCACTCTACTCGCTCATCTACTCGCTCATCTACTTGCTCATCTACATGCTCATCACTCTACATGCTCATCACTCTACTCGCTCATCTACTCGCTCATTTACTTACTCATCTACTCGCTCATCTACATGCTTATCACTCTACATGCTTATCACTTTACATGCTCATTATTCTACATGCTCATCATTCTACTCGCTCATTTACTCACTCATCTACTCACTCATCTACTCGCTCATCTACTCGCTTATCTACATGCTCATCACTTTATATACTCATCATTCTACTCGCTCATCTACTCGCTTATCTACTCGCTCATCTACATGCTCATCACTCTACATGCTCATCATTCTACTCGCTCATCTACTCGCTCATTTACATGCTCATCTACATGCTCACTCATCTACTCACTCACCTACTCACTCATTTACTCGCTCATTCACTCGCTTCATCTACTCGCTCTATCAATCTTTCTATCAAACACTCTATCAAATTCTCTATCAAACGCTCTATCAAACGCTTTATAAAACGCGTCAATTGAGTGCATAAAACACGTTAAACAGTGCTTCAAATAATGCTTTCTACTGAGCTTTTCACTGAGCTATCTACTGAGCTTTCAATCGAGCTTTTTATTGATCTTTCTACTAGTGAGCTTTTAATCGAGTCATTTACTGAGCTATCTACTGAGCTATCGATCGAGCTTTCTATTGATCTTTCGATCGAGCTTTCTACTGATCTTTCTATCAATCTTTCTACTAATTTTTCTACTGAGCTATCTACTGATCATTCTACTGACCACTCTACTGATCATTCTACTCATCATCATACTCATCATTCTACTCATCACTCTACTCATCACTTTACTCATCACTTTACTCATCATTCAAGAATCAAATATGACTCTATTGAACATTTTACATGACTCTTTATCAAACATTCTACATGACTCTCTACCTCATTAGTTTACTCATTAACTTTCTCATTGACTTTCTCAGCGCATATATTAAACTGTGTAAATAGCTATTATTTAGATAGTCAAATTAATTATTAATTATTTGACGTTGCAATTATCAATGCTACAAGAGTCAGAATCATGTTTGTTGAATCAATTAGTAAAGACGCATAGTGCGCTCATAGAAATTCTAGAGATTTTAGCGCTTTTATGAATATGTCTCAGCTAAAAGTGACGTAAATCTGAAACATGAGATTAAATGAATATTTGAAATATTGATCGCTAAAAGCGCTAAAATCTGTCTCTGTCACTCTTTACAAACTGTTGATGAAAGATTTCGCGAAACTAAATGAAGTGATCTTTGTCATGTCACTAAGTGAACTAAAGAAGAAGCTTTCAATAGTCTATTATGATTTTCTGAATATTTTCAATAGAGAAAAGATAACGCAGTTGTCTTTACATTAATCATATGATTATAAGATTGAATTAGAAAATGAGAGTCAATTCTTTAAAAGTTAATTATATTTTATGTTGAATTACAAGCTGCAGAAGATCAAGAAGTATTTAAAAGAGAATTTGAAAAAAAAGTTTATCACACTCAGCAAAGCTTCTTTCGCTTCATCAATACTATTTGTTGAAAAGAAAGATGATAGTTTTTGCTTTTGTGTGAATTATTGAAAACTGAATGCTCTGATTAAAAGAAATTATTATTCAATATTCTTGATAAATGAAGTACTCATTCAAATTCAAGGCAGTAAGTATCTGACTCAACTCAACATTATCATCATGTTCAATAAACTTTGCATGAGTACTGAAAGTGAGAATCTAATCACATTCATTACTTTCTTCAATGTTTACAAGTATAGAGTAATACTCTTTGAATTAACAAATGAACTTACGTTCTTTCAGCATTATATTAACAATGTGTTGTTTGACTGTCTGCATAAATTCTGTCAAACATACTTGAATGATATTCTCATTTACAGCAAGATCTTGAAAAAACATAGAATTCATGTGAAAGAAGTATTAAGCAAGCTTCGCGAGACTGATCTGCAGATAAACATTAACAAGTGCAAATTTAAGATTCAGAAAATCTCATTTCTTGAACTATTGATATTCATCAATGATTTGCAAATGAATTCTCAGAAAGTGAATGTGATTCAAAGCTGAAAAGTGTCATGATCATTGATTCATATGCAGATCTTTATTGACTTCTGCAATTTCTATTGATGATTTATAAAGAACTTCTCAAAGATCACTCACTTCATGATAAAGTTGACTCAGAAAAATCATTTCTTTGAATGAATTAAGATTTATCAGAAGATCTTTAATGACTAGAAGTAACAAATGATAACAGCTTTCATTCTGAAGCATTTCAACTTAATTAAAGAAGCTATTCTAGAAATGAACTTCTTGAACTATGTGAATGACGAAGTATTATCTCAATATGATGATGAAGACATTCTACATTCAGTGATCTTTTATAGCAAGAACATGATTTTCGCAGAATGCAACTACGAGATTTACAATAAAGAACTGCTGATCATTATTCACTGCTTGAAGCATTGATGTTTTGAATTGAAATGTACTGATATTTTGATTAAGATCTTTATTAATCATCTGAATTTAAAGTACTTCATGATCATCAAAGAACTGATCAGATGACAAGTTAAATGAGCTGAAAAGTTATTTAAATATAACTTCAAGATTATATATCAGTCAGAAAAACAGAATCTGAAAGTCAACGCGCTGATCAGAATGTCAGACGTCAAGTCAGCTGAAGCAAATGATGATTGAAAGCTATATCAGCATCAGATGCTATTGTCAAAAAGCAAATTTAAACTGCAATTAATAGAAGTTGATCAAGAATTTGATTAAGATTTGATTCAAATCAAAAGTTAATCAAAATTCAATCAAAGAGATGATTTCTATTCAGAATCAGATTATAGTCGAAAATTAAATGAATCAACTATATATCAACATTCAAATAATCATGAAATAAAACAGAAGAACTTGTCAAGATATTGATCTAGACAATTGCAGAGTACTTGATGAAGTACTCTGAAAAGATGATAGATTATGAGTTTCTCAATCAATGATCACTTGATTGATAAGAAAAGCACATGATTTTTTGATCAATGATCATTCTGACATGAATTGAATGTTAAACTTGCTGAGATGATCATATTGCTGATCGAAGATGAGAACGATAATTAAGCGCTATATTTAAAACTGTTACGTTTGTCATAAATCAAAAGCATCAAGAGATTGAATCAATAAACTGCTGAAGTCATTACTCATACTTAAGCAATGATGAAAGAATATATTCTTGAACTTCATTATTGATTTATCAGAAAGTGAAGAAAGCAATGCAATTCTGACAGTCATAGATCAATTGTTTAAAGAACGACATTATATATCATGTTGATCAAATGACGAAGAAATCACAGCAGAGCAAACAGTCAAGCTGCTGTTAGTATGAATCTTCAGAACTCATGAACTATCGAGATTAATAGTGTTCAATCGTGATTTTCAGTTCATATCAATTGTCTGAAAGTCTTTATGTCTGAGACTCAACATCAAGATGAAACTATTCATCAACTATCATTTGCAGATTAATGATCAGACAGAAAGAGTGAATCAGAATGTAGAATGATATCTATGAAGTTATTGCTTATATATGTAAGATGATTGATTCATCTGATTATTTATGACTAAATACGTTGATAACAATGCTATTTCATTATTAATTGAACAATCAACATTCTTTCTGAATAAGAAATTTCACTTTCATATAAGCTTTAATTTAAATTCAACTGAATATGAAATCATTCGAGCTAAAATCGAAGTGAGCAAAGCGAAGAATATATTCAAACACATGAAATGATCACTAGCATTAATCAAGCAAGCATTAACAAGAGTCAAAGTCACAATGAAGAAACAGATTAATAAGCATTAAAAAGAAATAATTTATAAGATAAATGACATGATGTTTCTGAATTCTAGAAACATTACAATCTCAAGATCATCAAAGAAATTAAATGATAAAATGTTAGAATCTTTCAAGATTCTGATCAAGATCGAACATGTATATTGATTGAAACTGTCATCAATTATGAAGATTCATTCGAAGTTTGCATTGAATCTGCTGCAACTAAACTCGAAAAACTCTTTAAAAGAACAACGAAATGAATCATATGATTTTATAATGATTGAAGATGAAGATGAATGAGAAGTGAAGAACATATTGAACTTCAGACACTATGAATGAAACAAATAATTACAATATCATGTCAATTGAAAGAAATACGACGTCAATCTACATTGATACAACGTTGATGAAAGTAAATTCAAAGAATGCTTAAAGATCATAAATGACTTTCATGAATGATATTTGAACAAGTCAAGATAGAAATTGACTCAAAGATGAAAGATTAACTAAACTGTAACAATGAGAATATTACTTAATGAAGAGAAAGAGTAATGTTGCAAGCATGCACTTCAAGTTAGTTTAACATAGATCATGTTAAACTATCATAAACTAGTATAAAGCTGATGTTGACACGCTAGCGACCTAGCGTGCCTTCGTGAGTAAATACTCATGACGTGTTTCATCTTTTTTCTTCTTTAGCTTTGAACTTCTAGTTAAAATACAATCATATGATCAGCTCTATGCAAATTCATAACAATCTAAATGTTGAAGCATTAAATCTATTTAATAAGATTCTCAATGATCAAATTTGAAAGACTTGTTATGAAGAAATGAATCAAGCTAAGATTTAACTGAATAAAGATTATATAAAGATTTAAAACAAGCTTGCTGAATGAAATAATTAACTTCAAATGACTAAAAATAACACATTTGTTCTTTTCTTCTTCTTCTTCTCTTGCTTTATTAAGCGTTTTATAAAGCTTTTGAATTCACTTTTGTTTATCAATGAAAGCAAGTTTATCTGAAATGACTGACAGAGAAAGATTCATGACAAGCTGAAAATTAATTTCAATCACTTTGACAATGATAAAGTAATTTTAGTTTACGTTCATTCATGAATCAATGAAGATGCAGTCAAAGCTATACTAGTGTTAGAATGAATTGATACATAAAGATTAAATCAGAGACTAGAATCAGAGACTGAGTTGAAGATCAGATCTGAGTTAGCTCTGAAACTTTGTGACTTTGTCAAGAAGTCATTTAAATCACGTCATATCTTTGACTTAATATGTCATGAATTATGTCGTGTTCAACTTGACAATGCTTGACAAACTTTCTATAGTTGATCGATTTTCTCAAGTTATTAAGAACTTCTTAATAATTAACTCTATCATAATATATATTCATTCTATGTCTGCTTAGAATATCACATTGTCATACTATTCTTATAGATCTCGTCTATTCATTTAGTAGACTTAATCATCATAATTCTAATTATTTCAAACTTTTTTTAAAAATGATGATTCAATATTCAAGCATGACAACAGCAATGCAATTATAACAGAATTGCAATGATGATATTTTAATCTTGTGAAACATTATATCAGAAAATAAATGTTGCATAATGAAATCAGAAAGTGAAGAAGCAGAAAATGAATTCTCTCTTGATATTAATGAACAGCTGACTCAAGCAATGCTTTGATGTGATGAACTGCAAAAGAAACAGAAGTTAGCAGCTATTCAATCAGAGATTGAGACTTTGAAAGTTGTTGAAATGATGAAGAAAAGTCTTCAAGCTTTTATTCAAGCTCTCATGAAGAATTTAAACAATTTACACATCATCTTCATAATGTCAATGAAGATGAAATGAAGTCTTCACGAAATCGTTTTACAAAAGCGAAGATTCTCAATGTCTTTGAAGAAGTATCATGACAAAATCATCAGAAAACATAGAGAGTGAATTCGCGATGTTGAAATCTCATTTCGAAATATTTCTTAATATTTTGAAAAAGATGAGAAAAAGATTTTGTACTGCATAATTTATCTCAAGAATGAATCAAAGAAACTTTGATTTGATCATGAAGAGACTATGTCTGCAGCTCAGCAGATGTGATTCAATTTTATTGACTTTCTTCTGAACATAATCAAGAACTCAATGAATCAAGACATAAACATGACTCAACAGTATGCAAATGTATTGCAACGTTCAGATCAGATGATACAAACATTTACAGTTTATTTAAGCACTTTGAAACATCAACTTTTATTGTATAGTGATGAGCATAAGTGAGCTCATTTATTTATCAAATTGAGATCTGAGCTGCGCATGATTATTACTAATGTTCAGTTGATTTCTATTACATGAGATGCATTAATCAATCTTGTCGCTTGATTGAAAACAAATCTGCAAAAAGAATACATCTTGTTGTTGAAATGATCTTGAGACGAAGACTTGCATGATTGAGACAGAATCAATAAGAAGACTCATTCAAAGCGAAAGAAATCTCATTGATCAACTAAACTCAATTCTTCATCAAAGACAAGCTTATACACTTCATCATATTATAGCAAGAATTTGTTCAACATAACGTGTTGTATGTGTAATCAAAAGAATCATTACTCTACTGATTGTAAAGATGAAAAGATCAAGAATAAATCAAAAGAATTTGATGCAAATTGAGTATTCATCAATTTGATGTTGCATATAAGTCATTTTAAAATTTCAAGAAAAAGCAAGCTTTTGATGAATGTTTCAAATCATTGAAGAAAAAACAAGAAGTTCTCTTTGTAAAGATTCTTATATATAAAGAGCATGTAATTCAGAGAGATTAAAAGATAGAAACAAAGATTCACATGAATATCAACGTCAAGATGAACGTGATTAATCAACGTTTTGTCATCAAGCAAAGTATGTCATTGCTGAACGTTAATCTTTCAAGATCTATTTGAATGAATAATCAGAATATTTATTGCTATGATATTTATGAAATGCATTATCAATTTATAAACAGCTGAAACATAGAAAAGAAAGATATAAGTATCTTTTATGCTATCAACAAGAAAAAATCTTTCTTGATCTTAAGTATGTTGAATATGCAATTTGAGTGTATTTGAATAAACATGATCATAAGAACATGACGTTTCAATATGAATGAGCATGCGTTCAAGTTATTCATCGCAGAAGATTTTGCAAAAGCTTTATAAAATGAGTTTATTATGTATGCTTCTATCATGATCAACATCATCAAAGAATTGATCAATGAACATCAAGTGAAAGTCATGAATAATGCGATAAGTTGTATCACAAACGCGCTTGAAACGCAGACTTTACTCATTGAATTGAAAGAATACAAAGATGTATTTTTAACAGAAAGTGTTAACAAATTGCTTTTGCATGAAGATCACGATCATGCAATTGAAATCATTGCAAAGTCATTGTATGAATCATTATATAATCTGTCAAACACAGAGTTAACGATTCTGAAACAGTATTTAAACGATGTTTGAGTGAAAGAATGAATTAAGCACTTCATCAGCTCAACTGACGTGTCTATTTTATTCATTCTTAAAAAGAATGATAGTTTTCATTTATGCATGAACTATCAAGATCTGAATAAGATCACTGTCAAGAATCATCACTTACTGTCTTTAATTAGTGAAACTTTAGACAGACTCAGTCAAGTCAAGCAGTTCACTAAATTGAATCTGAAGAATGCATATCATCATCTCAGAATTCAATGTGAAGATGAGTGAAAAACGACGTTTCATACTCATTATGATCACTTTGAATATATGATCATGTTATTTGATTTAATCAATGCATTTATCATCTTTCAGACTTTTATTAATAAAATCTTGACAAAGCTTTTAAATGACTTTTGTATTGTTTATCTGAATGACATTCTAATCTTCTTCGTAGAGAAGATTAATCACGTAAATCACATGAAGCAGATTCTTGAAAGATTAAGAAAGTTCAAGCTATATGTTAGCTTGAAGAAGTGTGAATTCTTCATCATTAAAGTAAACTTTCTAAGATTTGTCATATTCACAGAAAGTGTTTCGATGAATTTAAGTAAAGTAAACATCATCAAAACGTGATTCAGATCAAAGATGTATCAAAAAATACAAGTTTTCTTGAGATTCATCAATTTCTATTGACGTTTTATACATCACTACTTTCAAATAGCAAAGTCTTTAACAGAACTGCTGAAAGATAGTGTAAAAGATGTAAAAATGAACTCATTCATATGATTGAATGAAGCGAAACAAGCATTTAATCAGCTTCGCAACGTCTTTATGAAGATGTTTATATTGAGACACTTTGACTCAAAGCGACATATATGCATCGAGATCAACATGTTCAATTATGCAGTTGCAAGTATCTTGTCTCAGTTAGATGACGAAGATCAGTGACATTTGATTGCATTCTAATTCAGAATAATGATAGACGTTGAAAGAAATTATGAAATATATGATCAGAAGCTTCTAATCATAGTAGCAATGTTTAAACATTGACAACACTATGTAGAAGACAATTATCATACTGTTGAAGTTCTGACTGATCATAATAATTTGAAGAATTTTATGAATGTTTGAAAGCTAAATGAAAAACAAGTCAAATGAGTCATGAAATTATTGATCTGCAACTTTGAAATAGCACATAGATTAGAAAAGACAAACTTAATCAATGCATCATTGAGATGATCTGACTATAAGAATGAGAATATTTCTACAAATCATTTATTGCTCACTCTGCAGCGAAAGCTGACTAAAATAAAAAGCTTAAATAGCTTTATATTTGTAGCAATCAGAGAACTATACTGTATATGAATAATTAATGATGTTGAGAAGACGTTCATTCACAGTATAAGTATGAACAGATATTCAGCAGAACATGTTGAAAGCAGACTGCAAGATAAAATTTATTGATGAACATGAGTGATAAACGATGTTGAGAAGACGTTCGTTCACAGTTAGACTGATCGTCGAGTCGAGTTTCGAGTTGACATTTTGAATTCGACTCGATTCGAAGTCGAGTTGCTCACATTTTCAACTCGACTCGAGTCGAGTTGAGCATATTTTCAACTTGACGCGACTCGACCCGACTGAGAATTGAGTCAATTCGACTCGACTCGCCAAGGACTCGAGCTTGACGTCAAGAGGGCTAAATATAGAAAATTTTCCGGTTTTTGACTTTTGCATTACCTTTTTGCATTACCTTTTGATAGAGAGTCATGAAGAGAAACATGAAGGCCGTTTGGTAGAGAGTCATAAAGAGAAACATGAAGGTCGTTTGATAGAGAGTCATGACGAGAAACATGAAGAGAAACATGGCGAGAAACATGAAGGGGAACATGAAGAGAAACATGAAGGGAAACATGAAGAAGAACATAAAGACCGTTTGGTAGAGAACCATGACGGGGAAACATGAAGGCCGTTTGGTAGAAAGTCATGACGAGAAACATAAAGAGGAACATAAAGGGAAACATGACAAGGAAACATGAAGGCCGTTTGACTTTGGTAGAAAGTCATGACGGGAAAACATGATAGAAAGCCATAAAGGGAAATCATGTAGGCTGTTCGACCAAGCTATTTACACCTACCTAATATCTTGTCGGATCGAGTCGGGTTTTCGAATCGAGTTGTCGAGTCAAGCTTCTCAACCCGACTTGAGTGCTCAGGTTCAACTTCTCAACCCGACTCGACACTTTTTGAGTCAAGTACTCAACTTGACGCGATCAGTCTATTCACAGTGTCAGTGAAAAAAGATATTCAGCGAAACATATTGAAAGCAGATCGCAAGATGAAATTTATTGTACATGAGTGATTAACGAAGTTGAGAAGATGTCTGTTCACAGTGTCAGTGAAAACATGAATACATGTTCAGCAATGCATGTCAGAAGTATGCTGCTGAGAATCATGATTTTAGCAGTGCAAGAAATGCATCTAAATAAAGTACATTTCTCAAAAGATAGAATTTCTCAACTTAAATCAACAACTTCAAAGAGAACAGATGTTGAAACGTTGACTCATAAAGATTGCAACGTAACTGAGAAACAGCTTAATTCTGTTGCTGAAACTGTTAATTGCAAAAAATTATTTTACATGCAATTGTCAAAGAATTGACAATTCATGAAATGATATATGACTTTAGTAGTAAATTCATAGTTGAGCTCATCAAGATCTTACAGCAAGAAGATAAATTTGCTATAGAGTTAAAAGCAGATAAGATGATGAGTATATAAAAGAATGATGTTGAAGCTTGAACATTAAATAGTCAAGAAATGATAGAATACAACAAATCATTGTATGTTTCAGAAGATCTTTCTGTCAGAGAAAAACTGTTGCAACATCATCATGATGATTCATTAATAAGACATTTTGATGCTGAAAAGATGAGCGAGCTATTAGATTGCAAATATTACTGAAAAAGTATAATCAAGAATGTCAAAGAGTATATAAATACTTGTGATATTTATCAAAGAGTAAAGATGAAACATCATTTATCATATGATGAGTTGAGATTATTATCTCAATTCACAAATTTCTGAAAAGAAATCACTATGAATTTCATAACGAATCTGTCGCTTAGTAAATGAAAAGAAGTTGTGTATAACTTGATTCTCATGATAATCAATCATTACATGAAGATGATGTGTTATCTGTCTACAAAGAAAACTCTGACTGTCGTAGAGTTAACAGAGTTGTTCTTCAAGAAAATTGCTTTAAAATATGAGATTTCAAATGATATAATCATTGATAGAAATAATCTATTTATCAGTTCATTCTGATCAGAGATCTGTTTTTACGTGAAGATGAAACAGCGACTAAGCATCATCTTTCATTTGCAAATAGATGATCAAACAGAATAATAGAATCAAATGTTGAAACATTATTTAAAAGTATATTGTTTCAAAGAGCAAGACAACTGAGTTACGCTTCTACTTGTAATTGAGTTCATGTATCATCAGATAAAGCACACTTTGTTAAGTTGTAATTCTTTTAAAATCATGTATGACTATGAATCAATCTTTGACATATGCATTGAAAACGATGCTATGAAAGAAGAAGTGTCAGCAGCAAAAGAACACGTTGAAATGCTGCAAGACATGCAAAACACGTTAACACAATGATGATAAAATGCAATCAAAGCTCAGACAAAGTACTATAATTGAAAACATAAGTTTAAGTCTTTTAATGTTGATGATTTAATCATGCTATCAGCAAAAAATCTGAAGCAGAAGAAGTTGAGTAAGAAGTTATCAAATAAGATGATAAAGTTCTTTTGTATACAAGAACTCATAAACAAGCAAATGTATCATCTTGATCTTTCAATTATTTATAAAATTTATTCTGTCTTTCATGTATTTCTCTTAAAGTTGTATAATCATAGACTAAATGATGATTCTATATTCAAGTATCTCGCTTTTAAGCTTATTGATGATGAGCAAGAATGAAAAGTAGAGAAGATTCTACAAAAGCGAAAAAGAAAGAAAATTTTATCTTATAAGATACAATGAAAAGAATATTTCATTGAATATAATTAATGAATATTAAGCAAAGATATGAAAGAAGTCTTGAAACTTATAAAAGCTTTCAAAATGAGACTGAAACATAAGCGAAAGGTATAATCATTCACTTTCAAGCATAAACTTATGATTAGAAAGAAAGAAAATCACTGTATTATGATGATTCTCACTCTTTAATGAAATGATCACGTAGAAATATTAACACTCAAACAAAAGAAAAAACATAGACAGAAGAAAAAGCGCAGAGACGCAAAATGCGCTCGATACGAAAGCGCAATCATCATGAAACAATCACTTCATCAGTTATCTTTCGCAGAAGACGTAATCACAATCTTCTTCTTCTCATTCATCTCAAGATTCATGTTGAGATGTAAGATGAGTAAATTCAGAGCAGACAAATTTATTTATAAATATATCATGTCAGTTATAGAACTGTGATCAAATGCTATTGAAATGCAGTAGAATATACAGAATAATGAAATGCGTTGAGCGCATTGCAAGCAATGTTATTAACTGTCATTGCTTCTTTCAGCTGCAACTTCTGTACATTAAATGACTTAAACTTGCATATGTCATCTAGATGATCTTTCACACACGTTGTAATCATAAACTTCTTTCTCAGTTTCATTTGATTAATTGTAAAGATCATAATAATGATTATATCATTATCTTTTGATGCAGTCTTAAATACTGTCTTAAGTTGAAAAGACTCATTTAATGTTTAAATGCATACATTTGAGATTTAAGAATTCAAACATAAGCATTTAATGAATGCATTAAATAAGTTTACTTATTGCAATGCATGCAACATCTTTCTTTGTGCATCAGATGCAGCGTTGATACATCATTTTTTCATAAAACTCAATGTTACAGCTTTGCATCATCTTTTTATCATGAAATCTACATGCACATTTTATGCACATTATTCTGTTCAATATCTCAGAAGCATCAGCACTTCTTTTGCTAATTCTCATGACTGAGAGCTGAAAAGAATCAGTAATGACATCTAAATGTTGAGTACATGACTTACTGTTCTTCTATTGTTAGAAGTTCAAGACAAGTCAAGCAAGAACTCTGATGCTGAGAAAGTATCAAAACTTATTTCATCGCTCATTTCTTCATCAAAGACGTCAAGATCATTCTCAGAATTTATGAGTATAATGAATTTCAAAACAGAAGATGATGTCACATGATTGCAAGAACATTGAGAAGTAAATTTCTTTGCAACAATTTATGATTGTTAAATTGCAGTCTCGATCAAAGAAATTCAGAATAAGCATTGCATATCTTGCTTACATCATCAGCTTTGTCATCAGCTTTGTCATCAGCTTTATCATCTGTTTTATTGATCTTTCGCGTCTTTGAAATTGTTGAAAATTGAGTGTGCATTATTTCAATACTTGAAACAGAGTTTTTTCAAGTAAATACTAATGTAATTATTTGTACAAGCAATTCTTTATCAAAATTATGAAAAAGAACTTTGATATAAAATGAAGATGAAATGAAAAGAAGATGAAGATTGAAAGAAACTGAAAGAATAATAAACAAAACAATAATTATTATTTACTTTTATTTACATTCTATCATCTCAACAACATAATTTAATCGAAAAATAAACAATATTTATGCATCATTTACACATAATTGATGCTGTCATCTACATCAACTACACATCACATATACTATTTATAATGTCATTTACATGCATTATAATTGAAGATGAATCATCATTCAATCGAAAGTTTCTCTTTTTCTTATTTTCTCACAAAGATTTGAAGATTTTTATCAAGAGCTTCTAGAATAAAATCATGAATACGTGTCATTATCTATTAAGATAAACAAAAACATTAATTATTAAGATCAAGAATGAATTCACTTAAAAGAAAAAACAATTGTCATGATGAATTGATACATAGAGATTAAATCAGAGACTAGAATCAGAGACTGAGTCAAAGATCAGATCTGAGTTAGCTCTGAAACTCTGTGACTCTGTCAAGAAGTCGTTTAGATCACGTCATATCTTCAACTTAATATATCATGAATTATGTCATGTTCAACTTGACAATGCTTGACAAACTCTTTATAGTTAATTGATTCTCTCGAGTTATTGAGAGCTTCTTAATAATTAGCTTTATCATAATATATACTCATTCTGTGTCTGCTTAGAATATCACATTGTTATACTACTCTTATAGATCTTGTTTATTCATCTAGTAGACTCAATCATCACAACTAGCTTAATGTTAATAAAATTTATTGAATCTTTATAAAATGATTAAAGATCTGTTAAATGAACTTGCTGAGCTTTATGATGATTCTGATAAAGAAACTAACTTTTGAAGAGAATATGCACATCTCACTCAAGAACTTGACAGATTCAATGAATTTTATTTACACTTTCAACGTTTATTCTTCTATTTAAACTATCACAAGAAACAACTAATAGTTGACTTACAAGTCAAGATCATTTTTCATCTTCATGCAGTTTGAAGTAGTCAAATGATTCAATTAGAATCTTTAAGTGAAATTCATGACTATTTAATACATTTGAATAATGAGCATTAAGTTATGAAGAATATTAAAGAAAAGAAATCAATGATCAAAGTCAGAATGACTAAACAAGTCATCTTTGCTGAGAAACTTTCAAACACTATTTTCTATAAATCAGTTGAAACTACTAAATCAGTTAATCATTTAAAATCATGCAACGTGACTTTAATTAACGTCAAAGATACAAATCTACAAACTAATAATTATTTTCTTTGTCATAAGTCAGATCATATTATTAGAGAATGCTTGAATCAACTCTCAAGAATTAATGCATTAAATGATGAAGAATTCAATCATTCTTTCTCTGAGTCAAATTTTAATTCAAAAAACTAGTCATTTTTTTAAAAGTCATTGAAGAAATAAAGATCATATCTTTGTGCAATCTAGTTGAAATTCTATCAGAAGAAAACTACTTCGAAAAGTTGTTTTTAATTAATGCAGCTCTCATCTTTCAAAGCAACTCATTCAGTCTGCAATCTTTGATAAATAGTGATTTCATCATTTATACATTGATACATACTAAACTGATCAATAAAGTATGTCAGAAACTTGAAATACAATTTATATTACTGACAAAAGAGAAGTTAATACGAAACTATAATGAAAGTTGTTTAAGAAAGTTATTACTCATAAGATTTTACTCAATCTTACAGTTGAAAGTCATAAGAAACTAACTGTGTCAATGCTGATAGCTGATATTAAACATCATGAAGTTATATTGAGCAAATTTTAAATGAATAAAAACGAAATATTATTGAACATGCATCATGATGCTATCATGTTTTCTGATCAATTAAATACTTCTATTTCGATTTTTTTAATCTCATCAAATATGAAGCACTCAAGTTGATTGCAGTCAACTTCAATCTCTTCAGCAATTCACAGCAATGTTTTTCAAATACTTAAGCACTCAGTTTTAATCATTCAGAAAGAATCATTCTTGATTTAAAACATAAACATCATCTTTTTTTAAACATTGATAAAACAATCAAAGAAGAATCATACAGAGCTTTTTGCTATGTTCATTAAAGACATTGATAGAAAAACTGCTTACAATACTCAATGTAAACTAAACATCATAAACATCTTCTTTATTAATGAAATGACTCAGAATCTGAAAGATATTAAAGTCAAGCTATCATTGAAATATCAGAATTTTCTAAATGTCTTTGATTGAGTTCAAGCAGACAAGCTATCATCTCATCATTCATATGATCATAAGATAGAGCTTACTAGTGATGCAACATTACTTCATTATTGAGCATATTAAATGTCTTTTTACAAGCTTCAGAAGATAAAGAAATATTTGAATGAGAATTTTTTCAAATAATTTATCATCTTTAACAAAGCTTTGTATTTCCCATTTGTTCTGTTCATTCTAAAAGCAAATGAAGATTTATGATTCTGCGTTGACTATTAAAAGCTCAATGCTATTATCAAAAGAAATCACTATTCTTTATCTTTGATAGATGAAGTAATTAACAAGATAGTTGATTGCAAGCATCTGATTCAACTGAATATTATTTCAATGTTCAATAAACTACAAATGCATTTTGATAGTAAGAACTACATTATCTTTATTATCACTTTAGAAGCATATAAATCAAAGATGTTACTTTTTAAACTTATCAATGATTTTATCTTATTTCAGCAAGATATAAATGATGTTCTATGAAACTTTCTAAATCATCTGCAGTTTGTAAAGTGAACTAAATTTTAGAGTTTAGCTAAAGTGACATTTGTTGCTTAAAGTTGAATAAAATCTAGATTTAAGCTGAGCTTATCTGACTGAGTTCTGCTTTTGTTGATAAAATCTGCATTTGTTCATATGTTGTTGAACTGAATCTCGCTTTCATCGCTTATGTCATATATGTTGCATATGTTGCATATGTTGACACTCGCTCATCTACTCGCTCATCTACTCGCTTCTCTACTCGCTCATCTACTCGCTCATTTACTCGCTCATTTACTCGCTCATCTACTCATCATTCTACTCACTATTCTACTCACTATTCTACTCATCATTCTACTCATCATTCTACTCGCGATTCTACATGCTCATCACTCTACTTGCTCATTTACTCGCTCATCTACTCGCTCATCTACTCACTTATCTACTCGCTCATCTACTCGCTCATCTACTCGCTCATCTACTCGCTCACCTACTCGCTCATCTACTCGCTCACCTACTCGCTCATCTACTCACTCATTTACTCGCTCATCTACTCGCTCATCTACTCGCTCATCTACTCGCTCATCTACTCGCTCATCTACTCGCTCATCTACTCGCTCATTTACTCACTTATCTACTCGCTCACCTACTCGCTTCATCTATTCGCTCTATCAATCTTTCTACCAAACGCTCTATCAAATTTTCTATCAAACGCTTTATCAAACGCTCTATCAAACGCTCTATAAAACGCGTCGATCGAGCGCATAACATGAGTTAAACAGTGCTTCAAACAATGCTTTCTACTGAGCTTTTCACTGAGCTATCTACTGAGCTATTGACTGAGCTTTCTACTGAGCTTCTCATTGAGCTTTTCATCGAGCTTCTCATCGAGCTTTCGACTGAGCTTTTCATCGAGCTTTCTACTAGTGAGCTTTCTACTGAGCTTTCGATCGATCTTTCTATCGATCTTTCTACTGAGCTATCTACTGAGCTATCTATCGAGTCATCTACTGAGCTATCTACTGAGCTATTGATCGAGCTTTTTATTGATCTTTCGATCGAGCTTTCTACTGATCTTTCTATCGATCTTTCTACTGAGCTATCTACTGAGCTATCTATCGAGTCATCTACTGAGCTATCTACTGAGCTATTGATCGAGCTTTTTATTGATCTTTCGATCGAGCTTTCTACTGATCTTTCTATCAATCTTTCTACTGAGCTATCTACTGAGCTATCTATTGAGTCATCTACTAAGCTATCTACTGAGCTATCGATTGAGCTTTCTATTGACCTTTCGATCGAGCTTTCTACTGATCTCTCTATCGACCTTTCTACTGATCTTTCTACTGATTTTTCTACTAATCACTCTACTAATCACTCTACTAATCACTCTACTAATCACTCTACTAATCACTCTACTGATCATTCTACTGATTACTCTACTAATCACTCTACTGATCATTCTACTGATCACTTTACTGATCATTCTACTGATCACTTTACTAATCACTCTACTGATCATTTTACTGATCATTCTACTGATCACTTTACTGATCACTCTACTGATCATTCTACTGATCATTCTACTCATCACTTTACTCATCATTCAAGAATCAAATTTGTTCTCTATCGAGCATCAAATATAACTCTATCGAACATTCTACATGACTTTCTATCAAACATTCTACATGACTTTCTATTAAACATTCTACATGACTTTCTATTAAACATTCTACATGACTTTCTATTAAACATTCTACATGACTTTCTATTAAACATTCTACATGACTTTCTACCTCATTAGTTTATTCATTAACTTTCTCATTAACTTTCTCATTAACTTTTTCATTGACTTTCCCAGCGCATATATTAAACTGTGTAAATAGCTATTATTTAGATAGTCAAATTAATTATTAATTATTCAACGTTGCAACTATCAATGCTACAAGTGTCAGAATCATGTTTGTTGAATCAAATAATAAAGATGCATACTGCGTTCATAGAAATTCTAGAGATTTTAGCGCTTTTATGAATATGTTTCAGCTAAAAGTGACACAAATCTGAAACATGAGATTAAATGAATATTTGAAATATTGATCACTAAAAGCGCTAAAATCTGTCTTTGTCATTCTTTACAAACTGTCGATGATGACTTCTGTTAAGTCTATCTAAATGACATTCTGATTTACAGCAAAACTCAATGAAAATATAAACAACATGTCAAAATAATATTAAATCATCTACAAGAAGCTGATCTACAAATGAATATTCAAAAGTGTGAATTCAATGTAGAAGAAACAATCTTCTTAAAAGTCATAGTATCAGAACAAGATCTTCATATGAACTTTACTAAAGTGAAAGTCATAGTCAACTGAATTACATCAATCAATTTGAAAGAAGTATAAAACTTCGTGAAATTTATTAACTTTTATCAACGTTTCATTAAGAACTTTTTGAAGCTGATTAAATTCTTCACTCAGCTGACTAGAAAGAATACATCTTTTGTTTGAAATGAAGTTTGTGTTTAAGCTTTCAATGATTTAAAGAAACAAGTCAGCTCAATCTCAATACTACGACATTTTGATTTCAAATAACAGACTATTCTAAAGATTGATGCATTTGACTACATCAAAGATGAAATACTATCACAGTATGATGATGAGAATGTTCTTCACTCAATAGTCTTCTACAGCAAGAGCATGATTTTCGCTGAATGCAATTATCACATTTATGATAAGAAATTACTAGTCATTATTTGATGTTTCAAACACTGAAAATCTGAGCTTAAATGCATTAAATTATTTATTCAAATATTCATCAATCATCAAACTTTAAAGATCTTCATGAAAAATAAACAGTTAACTTAATGTCAAGTTAACTATTTAAACATTCTATCAGAGTTTAATTTTCAGATTATATTTTAATCAGGCAAAATAAACACTAAAGTCAATGCTTTAATCAGAATGTCAATAGCAAATATTTCTGAATCAGCACAATGCATTAAAGATTACTATCAGACTATTCTGATCTTTAATAGAGTAAATATTCTAGCTATTGAATCAAAAGCTGATCTTTATCAATGAGTATTCATTGTCAATCAAATGAATGAGCTTTGCAATGAGTATAAGCAAGCTATAAGCGAAAACAAACTCAAACTACATAGTATTAAACTAAAGAACTACAAGATTGTTGATAACATTCTATTCAGAAAAAACTTACTGTAAGTTTCTGAGAATATGCATACAAAATTACTGCAGAAAATTCATGATTAATCATTCATCTTTCATCTTGATAATAAAAGAATGATTGATTTAGTTCAGCGCTTCTACTATTGATCAGATCATTAAGTAATAATTAGACAGTACATTCAAAACTGTCATGTCTGTTAATGAAGTAAAACATTTAAAGATAGTATCAATGAACTTCATCATTTTCTTTTGATTTCGCAGAAATGTTGAAAAGATATAATTATGAACTTCATTATTGAACTATCTCTATCAGAAGAATACAACATCATTTGCATAATCATATGTTATTTCATCAAGAAACATTACTATGTTTTCTGTCATTAAGAAGATGATGACATTTTAGTTGAAGAAATGATTTAAATCATGCTATGAAATGTTTATTGACTTCATGATTTATTCAGTTTTATTGTTTTGAACAGAAACTTTTAATTTATATCAATCATGTACAAAGTCTGTGCAAGTAATTAAGAATCACAGCTAGTTTATTAATAGTTTATCATTTTAAAATTAATAATTAATTGAAATGAGTTAATCAAGATGTTAAATGCAAATTAAAAATCTACTGTAACTATATGCAGAATGACTGAGTAAAATGACTTTCAATAATGAAATTCAGCAAGAATTTCAATATTTTCTTGATCATCTCAATGATCTCATTCTACTTCAATAAGAGTTTTCACTCATGAATGAGTTTTGATTCAGATACAACTGACTATGAAACAATTCATGAACGTCTTAAAGCTAGAAAAACTGATGATATTATCATTTGAATAAAAGAGCTTCTTATCTTCGATTATTAATAATTATAAAAGACAAAGCAGATCATTGAAACTCAGATCAATAAACATAAATAAGATGTCATCTATGAAGTAAACGACTGAATTTGATTATTCTCTAGAAACATAAAGATAACTAAATCATGTAAAGATTTGAAAGATAAACAGCTAAAACTTTATCAAATCACTGTCAAAGTTGAAATCTTCTATCATCTTCATCTATCAATAAGCATGAAGCAGCTGCATTTGATGTTCAGCTTGAAGCTATTATGTTCTTATTCTCAAGACTCATTATCAGAACAGCATTTGAAATCTTCTAGATCATTGACAATTGAAGATGATGATCATTGAGAGATAAATGACATTTTGAACTCTAGATGCTATCAAGACTGAATACAATACAAGATCAAATGAACAGAACTAGATCAAGATGATGAATGATACTATGTTGATAAAGAAGAATTCAAGAACTCGAAAGAAGTTCTAGTTGAATTTCATAAGTTCTATTCAGACAAGTCACACTAAATTGAAAAATAGTGAAAATTTTTGCGTTTCATTTGTTCTATTCATGCAAACATGAATTTTCGAAGAAGGAAATAATGTTATGAATGTGTTAAAGGTCAAATTCTAATCAATTCACAGTGAATGTTAGTGAGTTCACTGTGTATTGATTAAAGCTAGTCAACAATCTAGTCGAGATCTGATCTAGATCTGACTCAGGTTTGACTCAGATATGACTCAATCTCTTTTTTCTTTCTCAACATTTTCTTCATCTGCATCACATTCTTTCTGTGTCACAACACGTTTTCTTCGAGCCTAGCGCAGTCTTTGAACATTACATAAATAGAAGTTCTTGTATCACTCTTCTTCTGTATTCTTAATGTTTAGTTATAGCTATCTCTAAAGAATCAAGCATTATCATTCATGTACTTCACTGGTTGAATCATCTAGGCACAGTCTCAACATCAAGTCGAATTGAAAATATGCTTAACTTAACTTGAATCAAGTTGAAAATGTGAGCAATCTGACTTCAAATCAAGTCGAATTCAAAATGTCAACTTGAAACTCAATTTAATGATCAGTCTAAATTGAGTCGAGAACTTGAATTGAAATCTGACTCGAGATTGATATCAAGACGAGTCACAAGATTGATATTGAGTATTCGAGTCAAATTATGATGTTGATATCGAGTATTCAAGTCGAGTCAGAAAGTAGGTATGAAAACTCGACTTGACGACCAGTCTAATTTGAAGCATGTAGAAAGTTTGGTAGAAAGTTTGATAGAAAATTCGATAGAGAATTTGGTAGAAAATTCGGTAGAGCGTTCGATAGAAAGCTCGATGAGAAGCTTGATAGAAGACTCAATAGAAAATTTGATAGAGCGTTTGGTAGGAAATTTGGTAGGAAATTCGGTAGGGAATTTGATAGAACGTTTGATCGAAAGTTTGGTAGAGAATTTGATAGAAAGTTTGATAGAAAGTTCAATATCGAGTCTTGAAGAATGCGTTCTATTGAGCTAATTAGCATGTGCTATAAAGCATGTATGAAGTATACTATGAAGTAAATCATGAAGTAGATCAGGAAGCGAATGACGTGTGTTTAAACACGTCGTATAAAGCATGTTTTGAAGCGAGCAAGCTGATGAGTAGGCTAACAAGTAGGCTAACGAGTACCTAGGTAGAATGGTAAGTATGGTGGTGAGCATGTAGGGTGACAAGTAGGATGGTGAGCATGTAGGGTGGTGAGTAACTGTCTAATGATGCTGTTAGCCATCTAATTATCTATGCGCAACGGTAAATAGTTCAATTTACCAGCTATTAGATCTAAGTACAAGGTTAATGGCGTAATTAAGTGATTTTGATTGAACCTTTGATCTAATCATCTGCCAACGATGCCAACGATGCCAACGTGGTGATTAGCTGCGTGTGATTGACTAATTAGCACTCGGGGATTTGCCAATGTGTGGGCAACTCATCTTCGAATCGAGTCAAATTCAAAATGTCAACCCGAAACCCAACTCAACGGTCAGTCTATTGTTGAACAATTCTCATGTTCAAATAATCATTTCAGGTCAAAAGTTTCTTCATTCTTCTTTATTGAGCGCAGTGACAGTGAGAACAAGCATTATCAGTTGTTAAAGGCGTGTCTAAGTATAGTACTGTAAAGGTTGTCAACGAGGTAAGAAGTAGAATATGGTGGAAAGTAGCGATGTTGATAGAGAAAGAAGGTCGTTTGAGAGGTTTTTTGGTAAATTCAGGCCTTTCAGCTAATCTGCACCAAACCTTAGTTATTGCCTAATATGAAAGCTGATTCAGCCTCACTAGCGACCTTATGATTGGTGGAAATTGGCACTGGGGGGTTCAATTAAAGGTGGCTTGGCTAATGCAATTTTCCCTGTACATCGGGCTTTGACCAGCCTACCTAATCGGACCTGAGCATGAAAAAGTCATCCTAAGCCTTTCTAGAAGATAGAGCATTATCTTCGACAAGTCCGCGAGCAATGGAATAACATCATTGGTGGTCAAAATGATCTATGGTAGTCAACAGATTCCCGTACCGTGCAACCATTGCAGACACGAAGTCCGTCCGTATCGGAAGTAGACCGCTCCTTCGTTCAGGAACTAATGCACCGAAATGAGTTATCCCCTTTGATTACAGAATTTCTACACGGTCGCAATTGCTACAGAATCTACAAAGCGTCAAGTGCATGATCTTCTCAATCCATACCTTTATTGAAGATATTAAGTGGCTTAAACCACCCGCAAAGATCATTCGACTTCTTCCCCCGAAAAGCAGCAGCAAGAAATCATCTCATCAAGCGATCTCTATGATATTTTTTTTTTTTTTTTTTTTTTT